>VOFB01000031.1_pt1 | contig 292000 bp, 247 predicted proteins | sample 5384141 | NCBI WGS metagenome assembly VOFB01 (sample SAMN12384721, study PRJNA508395) | human gut metagenome | isolation source: healthy gut A | host: Homo sapiens | reverse complement strand
AACCTTTGTAGTAAATACTGCCCATCTCATCAGATACAGAATCGTACTCGCCCTTTAAGGCATGTGCTTTCTCAGTCAGAAACAGGAGCGTTTTCCTTTTGTCCGTTTCAGACTGAACACGGCTTATCAGCCCTTGATTTTCCATTCTTTCCAGCATCGTAGTAAGAGATGTTATCGCTAATCCGCATTTAGTCGAGAGTGACCTGATTGAAATACCATCCTCCTGCCACCATAAAGAATACGCCCCTGGGCTCCATTAAACGCATCAATATTCTTTTCACTGAGAATCTTCTCGAAAATCCGGTCTCCAAGCTGTTTTATTTTGTATAATCTACAGCAACCAGCAGCTTCTATATGATGCAATGTATCATTCAGTATCCGCTACTATCAATGAACTTACAGAAGATGCCAAACATCTCGGCGCAAAGGTTGGCTATATTTGTATTCTGCATACTTGGGGTTCTGAAATGAATTATCATCCGCACATCCATGTCATTCTTCTTGGCGGTGGTTTGACCGCTAAGAATCAGTGGCGTGATAAAGGAGAAGAATTCTTTCTTCCGGTAAAAGTTCTTTCTAAGTTATTCAGAGGAAAATATCTGCATGAACTCAAAACTTTATGGAAAGATAATAAGCTTCAATTCTTTGGAAGCAGTGAAAAATACCGTAATCATTATACTTTCAAGGAATTGTTAAACATCTGCTATACCAAAAACTGGATTCCTCACTGTAAGAAAACCTTTAATGGAGCCCAGTCTGTTATTAAATACCTTGGCAAGTACACACATCGAATTGCTATCAGTAATCATCGCATCATCCGTATGGACGACAATACAGTTACATACCATGTGAAGGATTACCGCAAGGCAGGCACATGGAAAGAATTAACCATTTCCGGAGTTGAATTCATCCGTAGATTTCTTATGCATGTACCACCAAAACGCTTTGTGAGAATCAGACACTATGGTTTGTTATGCACCCGAAGCAAAACCAAACACCTTACACTATGTAGAAATCTTCTTGGTTGTAAGCAGTATCTGTCCAGACTAAAAGATATGGAAACGCCACAGATACTGGAAACTCTTTATGGCATCAAAATCTCGGTGTGTAAATGCTGCGGTGGGCATCTCGGAAAGCCACAGCAGAAGATACCTCTTAGGATTTAAAAAGCCTCATTCATACTTTTCAAAAAGCCTCAGAAATGAGGTCTATTTGTTATGCCATGCTTTTGTAAAATAAGTAATTGTGCTACAATTATCTCTGAAATAGCTTTTCTTTATTGGAAAGATCAAAAATTGAAAGCCCATACATACTGGCTACAGTGACGCTTACTTTGTTCACTTTGGCAAAATCAAACGCAGCGCAAACGAAAGGGCAGTTTTCTATAACGTAAGACTGCTTTATCTTTACAAATTGTATTATCACTATTGAGAATAAATACAGGTATGATATCTTTATCGTTGCTGTTTATATAACTAATTTTAAAACTGTATCCTGTTCTTCCAAGTGAAATGCCATCTCTTTTCATTGAAATACCTTGAATATTCGCCACTATATATTCGATATCTTCTGAATCGGTGATAGTAAAACCAGTTCCTGTATTTCCATCGAACACATTTATATGGTCTACCTCAGAAGGATTTACATTCTTACCGAATTTCTTTGGCATGAAATAGTAACCTACTGTTCCTACCAATAACACAGCAATTAAAATAACCAGAATACGCAGTTCCTTTTTCATACACTCTTTACCTCCACAAATATCGATTTTGTATAACAGTAGTCTAACACATGTTGATAAAAAGCACTACAGCCAAACTAATGTCTGTGATTTGCTTTCCATAAAATGTTCCTTTCAAAAATAAATTATATTTTCTATATTGAGGTGTTGAAAAAATGGTTCATAGACATTACCTAAGATGTGTATTCATTGCCTTAAATGTACAACTACATGAAGTATAGACATTATAATATTTATAGACACAAGAACAAAATAATAACTTAACGTTTCTAAAAATATAAAAAGGCTCTCCAGATTATCTGAAAAGCCTCATTGTATTTGAATTTGGACTACTTGATTTTCTAATTGCATACGCAATTCGTGAAATGCATAATTATACTGTCTTGATATTAGACACACAAAGGTAAATAGGGACAAATATAATAAGTTATGATGATATTGAAATAGAAACAGGTAAAAAATATATTTTACCTACAATAGCTAAAACCAGGAGGGGAATATGTTATTATCATATCATGAATGTCTGGAAAAATATGGTACAGATTATCAAATTAAAAAAACATACAGGAAGGTCATCTATTTATAACAGAAAAGGGTCTCTATTCAGAGGATAGGTATGTGCCGGAATTAGAGATCATCATGAAAAAATATCCGAATGCAATACTGACACTTAACAGCGCATTTTATTATTATGGACTGACCGACACCATACCGGATCATTATTATGTCGCAACGCCCAAAAGTAATAGAAAAATTGAAGATGTACGGGTGAAGCAGATTTATGAGAACAGTAATGCTTTTGAAATGGGGAAGACAACGATAGAGTATGATGGAGTGGATATAACAATTTATAATGAAGAGAGACTGCTGATTGAATTAATACGTAATAAGCGCAAATTTTCTTTTGATCTATACAAAGAAATAATAAGTAACTATAGAAAGCTGATCCATAAAATGGACATGACACAAATTATGGAATATGCATATGAACTGCCAAAGACAAACATGGTGATGGAAACCATCAGATTGGAGATTTTATAAATGATTTCTATACGAAAGCAGATTGAGCAGGAAGAATATTGTTTTGATATCGCATATGATGAAGGAGCCAGTCTGCTGATTAATTCTAATGAGCAAATGTTAAGTGAAAAGCAATGGTCTTTATTAAAATTCGGAACATTTTCCGCAAGATTTAAGGATATATACGAATTATGTTTCACTGTGTAACACCGTGCTGTCTCGTTGAATCAAATGTGGCAAGGCGGTATAGGTCTGGATCAGCATCTCCGGGTTCTGTATCTTTTTCAGCAGAGATGCTCCGGCACGGGTGCCAAGACTGTACATATCAATATCCACGACAGTCAGAGATGGTGTGATCAGAGGTGCATAAGGGTAATTGTCGAAGGAGACAATAGAAATGTCCTCCGGAATGCGCAGGCGGAACTGACGGATTGCCTGGATGACGCCGACGGCGATAAGGCTGTTAAAGCACAGAATGCTGTCGGGAGGTTCCGGTAGTCGCAGAAGCTCCGTGGTATGTTGGATGATCTCTTCCAGATTGGAAGAAGTAGGGATGACATAAGCATCTCGGGGTGAGAGATTGTTGCGCTCGAGAGACAGCCGATATCCCAGGAAACGATCTCTGTAAATATTGTCTTTGTCAGAACCGCCGACGAAGGCAATTTTTTTATGCCCGAGAGAGACCAGGTGAGTGATTGCCAGATTAGAAGACAGAGAATGATTGGTGTCAATCCAGGACAGCATGGAGTCGAAAGAGGGTTTTCCGATACAGATATGCGGGAAATCGGTGGCTAATAGTACTTTCTCAATTGCAGGAGTTACGTAATAACCGTTGATCAGAATGCCATCTGCTTTTTTAGATTGTATGGCGTTGATGATCTGCTCTTCAGATTTTTCTTTGGAACGATCCAGATCCAATAAGCCGAGAAAATATCCTTTTTTGCGTAATTCATGGGACGAACCGGAGATAATGTCGAACATATGGGGATTCTCGTAGGGGCGTCCCTTGTAAAAACTGTCAGCATAGAGGACAGTTGTGCTGCTTTTTTTAACCAGGGATACTGCGGAAGAATTGGGAATGTAATTCAATTCGGCTACGGCATCCTGGATTCGCTTATAAGTGGAAGAAGAGACATGCATCTGATTGCTCAGTACTCGGCTGACTGTGGAAATAGATACATTGGCTTTTTTGGCTACATCCTTGATTGTTGCTACCATCTGAGATCCTCCATTGGTAAAACGTTTGCGTAAATTGTGCATTTTTTATGGGCTGTTTCGTTGCTATTTCGCAGGCGGTCTGCTATTTTTAGTATATCGAATTCGCAAAGAAGATTCAATATTTTTTAAACATAGCGCTGTGTTTTATAAAAGTAGAAAACGTTTTATCAAAAGGAGGAAGCTATGAAGAAAAATTGCAATGTTGCTAAGTTCACTTTTAGTAGTATCCATGTTAAGCGGATGCGGATCAGAGGCAACCGTAAATACAGAAAGTAATGTAACCACGACAACGGAAAATCAGAATACGCAGACGACAGAGCCGGTGAATATTACCGTATGGCATTGTGCGGATGCCACTATTGCCGATACGTTACAGAAGCAGGTCGATGCACTGGCACCGGAGATTGTAGTCACTTTTGAAAGAAAAGAAAATATGTCGGATGCCTTAAAATTAGTGGGTGACGATCAGGAAAGTGCGCCGGATATGTTTATGTGGGCACATGATAAAGTAGGTACCTTTGCACAGATGGGAATCCTGTCTCCGATTACCGATGTGTTGACGGAGGATGATCTGGCGGATTTCCTTCCTATGACGTTAAGCGCCGGGGAGTATCAGGGAGACAAATATCAATTACCGTTGTACTATGAAGCATTGCTGTTTCTGTACAATAAGGATCTGATGGAGACTGCACCGGCGACCACGGATGAATTGTTGGAACTTATGAAGAATGAGACCACGGCAGATCAGTATGTATTTGTCGAGCAGCATTCCACTTCCTATAATGCAGCAGCCTGGATCCAGGGCTTTGGCGGTTATCTGATCAATGAGAACAGAGAGCCGGGATTGAATCTGCCCCAGACGGTAGAAGCTATGGAATATCATAAGCAGTTTGTGTCATATATGCCGGCAGATGGTGAGTACAATACCGTGACAACTCTGTTTACGGAAGGAAAAGCAGCAAGTACTATCGGAGGTCCCTGGCTGGTACCGGGTATCAAAGAAGCCGGTATTGACTTGGGAATTGCGCCGATGCCGGTCCTGCCGAACGGCACATCTCTGACACCTTTTTCCGGAGTACAGGGCGTTCATGTACTGAAGCATGCAGCAGAGACGAAAAAGGAGGCGTTGGCAGAAGTGTTGAAGGTACTTGGATCCAAGGAGACCGGTGTGGCACTGGCAAATGCCGCAAGCTGTGCACCTGCCAACAGTAAAGCTTATGAAGATGCATCTGTGTCAGAGGACCAAATGATCATGGCACTGAAGACTATGGCAAACAATGTAGTATCTACGCCCAACATTCCGGAAATGAATGTGATGTGGTCAGTGACAGATGACCTGCTGGCAGCAGTGAATAAGCGTGGAGAGGATGTGCAGACGGCATGCGATGCACATCAGAAGGAAGCTTTGGAACAGAGATTTCTGCAATGCAGTAATTTGCAGATGTAATGACAGGTAAGGAGTGAAAGCAGGATGAAACGAGGAAAGAAGAAAGCATGGTTCTACAGTATGCCGTTTCTGATCATTGTAGGGTTGATGATTGTCGTGCCCTTATTGTATACCGTAGAAATATCCTTTACCAATATGAGTATTTATCATTGGAAGGATTATCATTGTGTTGGACTGGACAATTATAAAAAGGCATTGCTGGCTTTTGATTCTGGATTTCTTCCTGCTTTTTTACGGACTCTATTATGGACTGTATCCAGTATGGCATTACAGTTGATCTTTGGCTTTTTCGTTGCCGTTGGGCTGAATGCGAAGGGATTAAAACTGAGAAGGGTCTACAAGACTCTGCTGATCGTGCCCTGGGCGATGCCGGCATATGTATCAATTCTGTTATGGCGCATGGGAATTTTTAATACGGAATTCGGACTGTTTAATCAGATACTGAAACAGATTGGAGGCAAAACGGTAAATTTTCTGTCCACAAGCGGTATGGCATTTATCAGTTGTCTGGTGGTGAACCTGTGGCTGGGAGTTCCGTATATGTTCACGATGATGGACGGTGCCATGCAGAGTATTGACCGGAATATCTATGAAAGTGCGGAATTAGATGGTGCGGGATTTTGGAAAAAACATTTCTATGTGACCATTCCACAGATTCTTCCCATTCTGATGCCGGTGATCATTATGGCTACATTCACGGCGTTTAAGCAGTTTGACATTGTGTATCTGATGACGATGCAGACCGGTTCGAAGACTGGTGCAGATATTAATACGGTAATCACCTATGTATATGAAAAAGCGTTTATTACCAGCAACTATGGATATTCATCCGCTGTGGCGTTTATTGTATTTGTGATTATACTGGTGCTTTACAAGACCATGAACCGAAGAGAGTTTTCAATCTCGGAACAGTGAGGGGAATATGACAGGGAAAAAATTAAAGAAAAAGTAAAGCTGATATTGCTGAATATAGGATTCATTTTACTTTCTTTCCTGACACTGATTCCTATCCTGTATGCATTCAGTATATCTATCAGTGGGAGTAACAGTATTATTTCCACAGAATTTCATATTTTGCCGAAGACAATCACTATGGATAACTATATTACGATCCTGACGGAGAGACCTTTTGGGAGATGGTTTGTGAACAGTCTTCTGCTAAGCGCACTGACCGTTCTGCTAACTATGCTGGTGGCTGTGCCGGCTGCGTATGTATTTTCCAGAATGCGGTTTGCCGGACGAAAGAGGACTTTATATATTTTACTGGTGTTAAATGCGTTCCCGGCAATTCTCTCCATGTTTGCAATTTATCGGATTATCAAGACTCTGAATCTGTTGAATTCTTATATGGGATTGGTATTTATCTATGCGGGAAGTATGGCGATTTTTGTTTTCTGGAATATGAAGGGATATTTTGACAGTATTCCTGAGGCTATCGAGGATGCAGCGAGAATTGATGGTGTGAATGACAGACAATTGATCACGAAGATCGTCATGCCGCTGGCAAGGCCAAGCATCATCATCTCTTCTGTTCTGGTGGTGATCTATGTGTGGAATGAATATATTTTCAGCACAGTCTTTTTGTCAGGCGCGGAGAAAAATACACTGGCGGTAGCGCTGTATTCTCTGCAGGCTACGGACTATACGCGTAACTGGCCGCTTTTTTCGGCAGCGGCAATTCTGACAACACTTCCTGTATTGATTTTGTTTTTCCTGGTGCAGAAATACATGGTATCGGGACTGTCTTCGGGAGGTGTCAAAGGTTAAAAGCAGGAGGAACTTATGATTTTACAAGAAGCAATTTTACATATACCGCTGTCGCAGTATGCATTTGCGAACAGTGAGAGGAATCTTACAATTCGTATCCGGGTGGCGAAGGATAATTTGACAGATTGTGTTCTGTGGTACGGAGACCGCGTACAACCCGGTGATCCTATTGTGTTTACGGCAGTGTACATGAAGAAGATACTGTCGGATATGCATTTTGACTATTATGATGCAACTTTTGAGACTCCGTATGACAGGGTATGCTACTATTTTGAATTGAAAGACCCGGAAGAGACGAGGTTCTATTATGCAGATATCTGCGCAAAATATCTTCCGGTAGAGAGAAGCGAATTTTACCAGTATCCGTTTATCCGCAGAGAAGAGATTTGTGAGGAACCGAAGTGGTTCCGGGAGGCAATCGTTTACAATATTTTCCCGGACAGCTTTGCCAGCGGACACCGCGAGATCGTAGGACAGGGAAAAGAGATGGAATGGCAGAACGGCATCCGGTTGAAAAGCCGTCTGGGCGGAACCATACAGGGGATCCGGGAGAATCTGGATTATATTCAGAAGCTGGGATTCAACTGTATCTACCTGAACCCGGTATTCACGGCGGGAGAGTATCATAAATACGACCTGCTAGACTATTTTCATGTGTCCCCCAATATGGGAACGGACGAAGAGTTCCGGGAATTGGTGCAGGATATTCACAACAGAGGAATGCACATTGTCATTGACGGTGTGTTCAACCATTGCAGCTGGTATTTCCCGCAGTTTAGCGATGTGGTGGAAAAAGGAGAAAGCTCCGAATATGCCAACTGGTTTTATCGGCTGCAGTTTCCGGTGATACGCCCGGCAACGGAAGAAGAAAAGCCGACATACAGTTGTTTCGCTTATGAGCGGAAGATGCCGAAGCTGAATTCTTCTAATCCGGAGGAAAGAGCTTATTTTATGGAAGTATGCCGTTATTGGATTCGGGAATTTAAGGTGGATGGCTGGCGTCTGGATGTGGCAAATGAAGTGGATCGGGGATTTTGGAGAGATTTCCATAGGGCTGCTCATGAGGAAAATCCGGAGAGTGTTATGATAGGGGAGATATGGGAGAGCTCGGAGACCTGGCTGAACGGAGACATGTTTGATTCCACCATGAATTATGATTTCCGGAAGAACTGTCGTGATTTCTTTGCCCTTCGGAAAATTTCCGCAGAGGAATTTCATGATCGTATCGTGAAGATGCTACTGCGATATCGTACCGGAACGCTGCGTGGGCAGTTAAACCTATTAGACAGCCATGATGTCAACCGGTTCCTGTCGTACTGCGAGGGGGACCTGCGAAGATTCCGGCTGGCAGAGGTGTTCCTGTTTACCTCTCCCGGAATCCCCTGCGTATTCTATGGGGATGAACTGGGAATGGACGGAAGTAGCGAGACAACACTGCGGGGGCCCATGCCCTGGGAAAAGGTGCAGGATGAAGAGGATGATTTCTTTTCCCGGCTGATTGCTATTCGTAAAGAACATGAGGAGCTGACCTATGGAGATTACACTCTGCGATATATGGATCATGACGGAGGATATATCTATCAGAGAACCTGGGGAGATCACAAGATTACAGTCTGTCTCAATAATGGCAGTACAACGATTGATCTGCGGGAGTATTTGGGAAAGGGCAGCGTGCTTTTGAGTGAATCCTATGAAGCCGGAAAGCTTGGAAGTATGGGATATGCGATTATAGAAGAAAAATAGAACAATAATAAGAGACCGGATGGTGAGCGATTGCTGTCCGGTTTTTTCGACTACATTTTACACAGAGTGTTGCTGGTTTTCGGTCGTGTTTTCCCGCAGAATATGGTAAAATAAATAGCAAAGAGACATTTGCGACAAATAAAAAATGGACATTCATAAAGAGAAAACGGATATTCAGAAGGTAAAGGTGGACATTCAAATATAAATGTAAACATAGGAAAGGCAGGGCGAGGTTATGAAGGATTATGATGTGATCATTATCGGCGCCGGAGTCAGTGGCTGCGCCATTGCCAGGGAACTGGCGAAGGGAAAGCTAAGGATCGCTGTACTGGAGGCGAAAAGTGATGTCTGCGAAGGTACTTCCAAAGCCAACAGCGGTATCGTGCATGCGGGGTATGATGCAGTACCGGGAACTCTCAAGGCACAGTTAAACGTCCGGGGCAATGAAATGATGGAGGAACTGTCGAAGAAGCTGGACTTCCCGTTCCGCAGGAACGGATCCCTGGTGTTATGCTTTGAAGAAGATGCCATGTCCGGTCTGGAAGAACTGTATCAGCGAGGCATGGAGAACGGGGTAAAAGAATTGAAGCTTTTGTCCCCGGAGGAAGTCTGGGCAATGGAGCCGGCGGTGTCCCGTGACATCGTAGGAGCCCTGTATGCCCCCACCGGTGGTATCGTCTGTCCCTTCGGACTGAATATTGCGCTGGCAGAAAATGCGGCGGAAAACGGCGTAGAGTTCTATCGTGACCACAAGGTGACAGCTATCGTGGAACAGAGACCGGTATGGACCGAGAACCCACCTGCGAAGGAAGGACGGATGTATCAGGTGCAGGTGGATGGTGAGATATTCGTGGCACCCATCGTCATCAATGCGGCAGGTGTCTATGCGGATGAAATTCACAATATGATCTGTGAGGAGAAGATCCGCATCGTGCCTCGCAGAGGCGAGTATCGTCTGATGGACAAAAATTGTGGCGATCTGGTAAATTCCACTATTTTCCAACAGCCCTCTAAAATGGGTAAAGGTATCCTTGTAACTCCTACTGTCCATGGCAATCTGCTGGTAGGTCCGACAGCGGAGGATATTCCGGATAAGCAGGATGTGGACACCACGGCAGAAGGACTGACGAAGGTTCTGAATCTGGGAAGTAACAGTGTGGATGCGCTGGACGGCAGACAGACCATCACCTCTTTTGCCGGACTGCGAGCTCATCTGGTACATGAAGAACCTGCGGAAAAATCGGATTTTCTCATTGGCGAGGCAGAAGGACATCCTGGCTTTATTGATGTGGCAGGTATTGAATCTCCGGGACTCACCAGTGCACCGGCTATTGGCGAGTATGTGGCACGGATTGTTAAAAATATTTATCCCGCAGAACGTAAGACGGATTTTATTGACAGCAGAAAAGGAATCCCCAGCATGGCACTTGCCACGGAAGAGGAGAGAGAAGCACTGATCCGGGAAAATCCCGCGTTTGCCAATGTGATCTGCCGTTGTGAACTGGTGACGGAGGGAGAGATCTTGGAAGCCATTCACCGTCCGGTGGGAGCGACGACATTAGATGGTGTCAAACGCCGCACCAGAGCCGGAATGGGCAGATGCCAGGCAGGCTTCTGTTCCCCGAAGACGTTGGAAATCCTGTCGAGAGAACTGCATCTCGATCTGGCACAGATCACTAAGGAAGGAACCGGCTCAGAGATTCTGACCGGTAAAAATAAAGACACCGCACCCGGAGAGGGCGGAACATGGAAGAGGACACAGGCGCCTGTCGGAAAGGAGGCACTCCATGAGTAAACGCACAGAAGATATCGTCATCATCGGAGGAGGTCCTGCGGGACTGGCGGCAGCGCTGTCTGCGAGAAAGGCCGGCTGTGAAAAAGTGCTGATCTTAGAGCGTGACAGAGAACTGGGAGGCATTCTGAACCAGTGTATCCACAACGGTTTCGGACTGCATACTTTTAAAGAGGAGCTGACCGGACCGGAATATGCGGAACGTTATATTGACATGGCAGAAGAAGCAAAAATCCCTTATCTGCTGAATACCATGGTAACAAATATTTCCCTGCGCTCCGATGGACGCAAGAAAGTCACCGCCATGAACAAAGAGGACGGTCTGTTGGAGATCGAGACAGAGACCGTGATCCTGGCGATGGGCTGCAGAGAGCGTTCCCGTGGTGCGTTAAATATCCCCGGCAGCAGACCGGCAGGCATCTACAGCGCCGGAACGGCACAGTATTATGTAAATATCAGAGGGCGGATGCCCGGTAAATGTGTGGTGATCCTTGGTTCCGGAGACATCGGACTTATCATGGCGAGACGTATGGTGCTGGAAGGTGCCAAAGTACAGTGCGTGGCAGAGCTTCGCCCCCAAAGCGGCGGACTGAAGCGTAACATTGTCCAGTGCCTGGATGATTTTAATATTCCACTGTATCTGAATACTACGGTAGCAAAGATCCACGGCAAAGACCGTGTAGAGGGTGTGACCTTTACGAAAGTGGATGATAATGGAAAACCGATTCCCGGTTCCGAATGGGATGTTCCCTGTGATACTCTGTTGTTATCCTGCGGGCTGATCCCGGAGAACGAACTGACCAGAGGCTTAGGAGCAGATATGGACGGCAAGACCGGAGGACCGGTAGTGGGAGAGAATCTGGAGTGCAGTATCCCCGGAGTCTTCGCCTGCGGCAATGTGCTCCACGTCCATGAACTGGTAGACCATGTATCCGCAGAAGCGGAAAAGGCGGGAAACTACGCTGTAGAATATATTCGGCAGAAAAGAGGGTGAGACGATGGCAGAGAAGAACACAACACAAAGAGAACTGACCTGTATCTGCTGCCCGGTGGGGTGTGCTCTGACTGTGACCATAGAAGGTGACAATAGTGTCACAGTGACCGGCAACCGGTGCCCCAGAGGGGCGGCTTACGGAGAAAAAGAAGTCACGAATCCTACCCGGATCGTCACCTCCACCGTGCGTGTGGAAGGGTATCCGGACACAGTAGTATCCGTGAAGACGGCTTCCGATATTCCCAAAGGCAGGATCGATGACTGCATGAAAGCCCTGGCAGATGTCACTGTGGCTGCACCCATTCATGTAGGAGATGTCATTGTGGAAAACGTAGCTGACACGGGTGTCAATATAGTGGCAACCCGGTCGTTTCGTGGGTGACAGAGGACAGAACTATTGAGAATAGAGCATATTTGGGGCAATGGACACAATATATTCCAATGACACGATTGGGATATGCTATGGGCAGAGCCTGGAACGAACAACGGGAGGTTACATAACACAATGGGAGATACACATAACACACAGAAAAAGACATACATCATGGCACTGGATCAGGGAACCACGAGTTCCCGCTGTATCCTGTTTGATAAACAGGGAAATATCTGTTCCATGGCACAAAAAGAATTCACACAGATCTATCCCCAGCCAGGCTGGGTAGAGCATAACCCTATGGAAATCTGGTCCTCCCAGCTGGGAGTGGCCATTGAAAGTATGGCGGTGCTGGGTATCACCGATGACCAGATCGAGGCCATCGGCATCACGAATCAGCGTGAGACTACGATTCTCTGGGATAAAAATACCGGGGAACCGGTATACAATGCCATTGTATGGCAGTGCCGCCGGACCTCCGATATGATCGAGGAATTGAAAAAAGACGGTTTTGACAAAATCATCCGGAAGAAGACCGGCTTGATCCCGGATGCTTATTTCAGTGCTTCCAAGATTGCCTGGATCCTGAATAATGTACCCGGTGTCAGAGAACGGGCAGAGCGGGGAGAATTGCTTTTCGGTACGGTAGATACCTGGCTGATCTGGAATCTGACCAAGGGTGCCGTACATGTAACGGATTATACCAATGCTTCCCGGACCATGCTTTTCGATATTCATAATCTCTGCTGGGATCAGGAGATCCTGAAGCGCTTCAATATCCCGGAGAGTCTGCTGCCCAGGGTATGTTGTTCCAGCGAAATCTACGGCAGGACCGATGCTTCTGTACTGGGCGGTGAGATTCCCATTGCCGGTGCGGCGGGAGACCAGCAGGCAGCGTTGTTCGGACAATGCTGTTTTGAACAGGGAGAAGTGAAAAATACTTACGGGACCGGCTGCTTCTTATTAATGAACACCGGACACGAAGCCATTACCTCCCAGTCGGGGCTGTTGACTACTATTGCTGCCAGCACAAGCAAGAACGTAGAATATGCCCTGGAGGGCAGTGTGTTCGTAGCCGGTGCCGGGATCCAGTGGCTTCGTGACAGTATGCGTATGCTCAAGACCTCTGCACAGTCCCAGGAGTATGCAGAGCATGTGCCGGATACCGCAGGGGTCTATATTGTTCCGGCATTTGCGGGCATGGGAGCCCCCTACTGGGATCAGTATGCCAGAGGAACCATCGTCGGCATTACCAGAGGCTGTACCAAGGAACATTTCATCCGGGCCACGCTGGAATCCATCGCATACCAGACGGCAGATGTGCTGGAAGCCATGGAGAAGGACAGCGGCATTGATTTAAAGAGCCTGAAAGTAGACGGCGGCGCCAGTGCCAATGATTTCCTCATGCAGTTTCAGGCAGATATCGTCAACACCCAGGTACGCCGTCCGGCATGTATCGAGACGACTGCTCTGGGAGCGGCTTATCTGGCAGGACTTGCGGTAGGCTATTGGAAGAATCGTGATGAGATCCGTGAGAACTGGCAGATCGGAGCATCCTTTGCACCGGAAATGGATGAAGAAGACTGCAAGAAACTGTTAAAGGGCTGGCATCGTGCGGTGAAATGTGCTCTTGCATGGGCAGAGGATGAAATCTAAATAAAACCTTAATTTTTTACGGGTGACGTGTATTTTTGGCGGAGCAATCTTGTAAAGTGACAAAGTACTGTGGTATGATAACTATTTAGAATACCATGGCTGTTTATGATGGCATCTGACAGGGGATGATCAATGACAGCTTGGGGATTCCGGAAAGGAATCGGCATGGATTTAAAGGGTTTACCACAGACCGTTCAAAATTTCATAGAGGAAACCATCCAAAACCGGGAAAACGGTAAATTTCCGGACAACGAGACCTGTCAGAAAGTGATGGAATATGCAGCAGACACCGGCTCACAGAAGCTGGCCGGCCTGGGGCTTTATTATCTTGCAGAATATTATTGGCAGAACGACCAGTATGAAAACACCTTGCAATGTCTGACAGAGAGTATCGGTTATCTGAAAAATGAGCAGATGTATGAACTGCTGGCCAGAACCTATAATATGATGGGAGCGGTGTCCGATCGGAAGAATAACCGGATGGTGGCCTTAAGTTCCTATTATAACTGCCTTCAATATGCAGAAAAATACCATTTTTATTATATCCAGGGCATGGCGGAGAGTAATATTGCCTATACCCTGGTCAGGATGCGCCTGCGGCAGGAGGCGATACAGCATTACCGTACAGCAATCGACTCCTATAGTAAGTCAGAGAAAACATATCAGCTGAATTATAACAGGATCAACTGTATGATCGAATGTGGCTGCTGTCACATGTATATGGGAGAAATGGAAGAGGCTTTACGGCTTTGGAATCAAATAGAACAGATCATCAGAGAGGCACCGGAAAGCTATTATTCGAAAATAACATTAGAAATGTATCGTATTTCCTGCGAATTATTACAAGGGCATGAGGAAGAGGCTTTAAAGCTTGCAGCAGATCTTCTGGAGCAATTGTCAGACCGGGATGTTTTTGAAGAGATCATGGATGAACTGGTGATCCTGGCGGGAATCCTGGCAATCCTGCCTGATGGAAAATATCTGCAAGAATTGATCCGGATCATTGATGAAAAGCATATCGAAGAGCATTATAATATTTTCCTGGATCTGTATCCTTTCAAGAGTGAACTTCTGCAGAAGAAGGGTCTCACCTGGGAATACATAGATTATACCCGCCAGTATTTTGATATTTATGAGAAATACCAACAGGAAAACAGAGAAGCGCTGATCAATGTCATAGAATTGCAGAACCGGCTGAAAAACGTTACGTTGGACTGGACGAACATGAAAGCTTCCAACCGGGAGCTGGAAAGTCTGGCTATGCATGATGAGCTGACGGGACTGGCAAACCGGACCTTTTTACATGAACACTTTACGAGCAGTTTTGAACATGCCTATGAGGAACATGAGCTCATGGGAGTAGAACTCATGGATATTGATTTCTTCAAGGAATACAACGATCATTACGGACATCTGGCCGGAGATCAGTGCCTGAAAGCGATTGCCGGAGTTCTGCGGAAACAGCAGGTTCCGGGTAAGATTTTCTGTGCCAGATACGGTGGGGATGAATTTATGATCCTCTATACAGGAATGACGGTGGAGAAGATACGAAGAGTGGCGGAAGATATTTTGAGGAAGGTCCGCAAATTGAAACTTCCCCATGAATGCAGTAATTGCAGCAACTATGTATCGGTAAGCCAGGGAGTATTTGTGCGGATTCCGGTGGGCAATAACAAGGAATGGGATTTCACATCAAGAGCGGATGATCTTCTCTATAAGGCCAAAAGCTGTGGAAGAAACAGTATCTGTCTGTCCACGGAAAGGTTCGGAGATAAGTTTATAGAGATCAAATAAACAGCGCAGAATCAAATTTGAAATTTGATTTGCGATTCCTCCGACGAAAGGAATCGTCTGCGGAAAGGAGATTAGTATGTTAGTTCAGAAATATAAAGACATGCTGTCCGGAAAATCAGTGATCCGGCAGCTTTCGGAATTTGCTACGGCAAGGGGACAGGAAATCGGATACGAGAATGTATTTGATTACAGCCTGGGGAATCCTTCCGTTCCGGTTCCCAGAGAATTTACTGACCGCATGATCCATATGCTGGCAACGAAGGAACCGCTGGAACTGCACGGCTACAGTCCCAGCCTCGGTATTACAAGTGTCAGGGAGGCAATTGCGGAGAACCTGGAGAAGAGGTTTGGGCTGCCTTATCGTAAGGAGCACATTTTCATGGCATCCGGGGCGGCAGGAGCGCTGGCACATGCTTTTCGTCTGGTGACGGAGCCGGGAGATGAGATCCTGACTTTTGCACCGTTTTTTCCGGAATATCATCCTTATGTGGATCTCACCGGAGCGGTACTGAAGGTGGTTCCCCCCAATCTGGAGAACTTCCAGATCAACTTCGAGGCGTTTGAGGAGATGCTGACGGAGAAGGTCAAGGCAGTACTGATCAACACTCCCAACAACCCCTCCGGTGTGGTATATTCCACCCCGACATTGCAGAGACTGGCAGATATCCTGAGCGAAAAGTCCAAGGAATACGGTCATATTATTTATCTGATCTCTGATGAACCTTATCGTGAGATCGTGTTTGAAGGTGTAGACAGTCCCTGCGTATCCTATTTTTATGACAATACTATCATGTGCTATTCTTTCTCCAAATCTCTGTCTCTGCCGGGAGAACGTATCGGTTATGTGGCAGTGAACCCGGCATGTGAGGATGCGGAGACCATGATCAATATGTGCGGACAGATCTCCCGAGGTATCGGACATAACTGTCCGCCTTCCATTATCCAGCTGGCAGTGGCACAGGTACTGGATAAGACAGCGGATCTATCGGTGTATGAGACGAATATGAATATCCTGTATAAAGAACTGACCGAGCTGGGATTCACCTGCGTGAAGCCCGGCGGAACCTTCTACATTTTCCCGAAAGCGTTGGAAGAGGATGCCAAGGTATTCAGCCAGAAAGCATTGAAATATGATCTCGTTCTGGTACCGGGTGATAGCTTTGGTGCACCGGGATATTTCCGCATGGCCTACTGTGTGGACACCGAAAAAGTGGAGAGATCCCTGGAAGCGTTGCGGAAGTTTGTGAAGACGGAGTATGCAACTATCTAGAGTCACGCAGCATATCGAAAGCGAATCGTGCTTGCACGAATGAGCCTTTCGATATGCTGATGTGACGAAATAACCACATGAGCAAATAACAAGAGAACTTGTTATTCAGGAAAGCATCGCAGATGCGATTTTGCGAATGGGGTTCTGGATAGTTGCAGAAGCAGAAAGGAGAGTAATGAGAATGTATCAGGCAGGACTGGTATTGGAAGGCGGCGGAATGAAGGGTGTATACACCGCCGGCGTACTGGACTTTTTTACGGAAAAGGGAATTGATTTTTCCCACATCTACGGAGTATCCGCCGGTGCATGCCATATGTGCAGCTATCTGTCCAGACAAAAGGGACGGGCGCTGAGTGTCAGTGTGGATTATCTGGATACGAGACGGTATTGCAGCCTGGAAAGCTTATTGACCAGCGGAGATTTGTTCAATGTGGATTTCTGTTATCACCTGATTCCGGATTACCTGTATCCGTATGATTACGATACCTTTGAAAAATATCCTGGCAAGGCCTACAGCGTGGTGACCAACATCGAGACGGGACAGCCGGAGTATCTGCGTGTCCGTGATATCCGCAAGGATATCGACAAGATCCGGGCATCCGCATCCCTGCCGCTGGTGGCACGGAATGTGAAGATCGATGGGAAGCTGTATCTGGATGGTGGCATCAGCGATGCCATTCCTCTGGAGAAATCTATTCTGGACGGCAACCGGAAGAACATCCTGGTCATGACCAAAGAGGTGGGATTCGTGAGAAAGCCCGCATCTGCGTCACAGCTGGGACTCATAAAACTCAGATACCTGAAATATCCTAAAGTATATGAACTCATGGCAGACCGACATATCCGTTATAACGAGTGCCTGGACTATATTGACAGACAGGAGAAAAACGGTCAGGCTTTCGTGATCAGACCTCATAAGAAGAGTGATGTGGGACGGATAGAGAAAGACAAGGACAAACTGATCGCATTATATGAAGAGGGCTATCAGGAAGCAGAGAACTGCTATGAAGATCTGCTGGCATATCTCGAAAAATAAAAGCTCTGATTCGTCAGAAAATAAAAAAGATAGGAGAAACAAAATGTTAGAAATTATCAAGGCAATTATCTACGGTATCGTGGAGGGCATCACCGAGTGGCTGCCCATCAGCAGCACAGGACATCTGATCCTGGTGGAGCGTCTGATTCCTTTTCAGGAGACCAGTGAAGGCTTCTTCGATATGTTTGATGTTGTCATTCAGTTGGGAGCTATCCTGGCGGTAGTCGTTCTGTTCTGGAACAAGATCTGGCCTTTTTATATGAAGAAAAATCAGCAGACAAAAAAAGGTGGTATTGTAAGATCTAAAAAAGATTTTACGGTAGGAAATGTGGCACTGAGCATGGATGCTTTCTGGATGTGGGTGAAGATCGTTGTAGCATGTATCCCTGCGGTCGTTTACGGCCTGCTGTTTGATGATGCGGTGAGCGAAGCCTTCAAAAAAGAGATCGGAACCAGTGGAGTAACGATCCAGGTCATCGTGGTAGCAGTTATGTTGGTACTGGTCGGTGTATTGTTTATCGTGATCGAGAACTGGAACAAGAATCGTGTACCTACCACCACAACACTGTCACAGTTGACCTACAGAGATGCATTGATCATCGGTTTCTGCCAACTGGTGGCTGCGGCACTGCCCGGAACATCCCGCTCCGGAGCTACGATCCTGGGTGCTATTATGATTGGTATATCGAGAACGGTGGCAGCGGAATTTACCTTCTTTCTGGCGATTCCCGTTATGTTTGGAGCGAGTCTTCTGAAGGTATTGAAGTTCGGATTTGCATTCACGGGAATGGAGCTTGCCTGCCTGCTGGTCGGTACAGTGATATCCTTCATTGTATCCCTGTTCGTACTTCGTTTCCTGATGGGATATATCAAAAAGCATGACTTTAAAGTCTTCGGATGGTACCGTATTGTGCTGGGTATTATCGTATTACTGTACTTTCTGGTATTCGCATAACAGTTGACAATTATAGGGAAAAGGAATACACTACCCTTATCGAGCACCGAAATACGGTACTTGTGAGGAGAATGAAAATGTTTTTGTACATGATTCGTACAGAAGGGAGACGGTAACATGGCAGTAGTTAAGAAAACTGTAGCACCTGTAGCAGCTAAAGTGGAAGCGCCTAAGGCAGAAGTTAAGAAAGCAGCACCGACAACTCCAGTTAAGACAGAAACCAAGACCGCTGTGAAGGAAGCTGAGAAGGCCCCTGTAGCAAAGGCAGAAGAAAAAGCACCTGTAAAGGCAGAGGTTAAGAAGCCTGCAGCCAAGAAGGAAACAGTTAAGAAAGAGACCAAGAAGGCAGCACCTGCAAAGGCAGAGGCTAAGAAGCCCGTAGCCAAGAAGACAGAGTTAAAGAGTGAGATCAGCGTTCAGTTCGGTGGAAAGTCCTACTCTCAGGAAGAACTGCTGAAGATCGCCAAGGACGTATGGAAATACGATCTGAAGCAGAAGGCAGCTGACCTGACCAGCGTAGAGCTGTATGTAAAGCCCGAAGAGAACATGGTTTACTATGTAATGAACAAAGAGATCACCGGAAGCTTCTACATATAAACTATTCAGAGTAATAAAAAATAAGTATATATACGTTGAATGCTTGCATTCATAAGGATATATACTTATTTTTATATTACGAAGTAACCCTATGAGCAAAAGGAAAGCACCGAAGGTGCGGTTTTGCGAATAGGGTCTGAATAGTTTACCAGGCCCCAAAGTTGAATTTACCACTTTGGGGTCTTCGTATCTATAAAAATGTTAAAGGATGACAGAATGCAGAAAAAATCAGAAAAGATTATTTTTACATTATATCTGTTGGGATTCCTGGCACTGGCACTTACACTTGCACTGTTGCAGCCGCTGGCCAACACACCGCCGCTGTATGGTAATCCGCCAGATGAACATGCGAGATATCTGATCCCGCAGTTTATCTGCAAGTATGGGAAGATCCCTACGGGATGGGAGGAAGAGGTGCGGATTCCGGCCTACGGATTTTCCTATGCTCTGTATAACGTATTTCCCTATATCGTGCAGGGATATCTCATGCGCTTTGTGAGCCTGTTTACGGAATCGGAAGTGGTACTGCTCTATACCGCAAGACTGGTGAACGTAACCTTTGGCCTGCTGATGGCAGTAGTGGTATATTTGATTGGAAAAAGAGTGTTCCGGGATGACCGATTCCGTTGGCTGTTCTGCTTTGCAGTAACGTACCTGCCGGAGGGATTGTTCCTGCACACTTATGTGAATACGGATTCCTGCTGTATGTTATCCACGGCCATGATGGTATATGCTCTGGTATGCGTATATCAGGATGGTATAAATCTCCGCAACAGTCTGTGGATGAGCGGTGGTATTATTCTGTGTGCTCTTTCTTATTATAATGCCTACGGATATATCGTAAGCTGCATTTTACTCTTTCTGTTGTCCTTTTTGCAGAAGAAGGAAAACGGCGGCTATTTCTATGACTGGAAGAATATGCTGAAATACGGCTGTCTGATCGCCGGAGTAGTTCTGGCGGGGATCGGCTGGTGGTTCATCCGAAGTTATATCGTTCTGGACGGAGATCTGCTGGGACTGGCCACCCGGGAAAAGATGGCGATCCAATATGCGGTGGAGAGTGTCAATCCGCTGACCATGCAGACTTATCAGTCCATGGGTTATACGGTGCTGGAAATGTTCCGGGAACGCTACACGCTGTCCGGTCTGTTCCACAGCTTCGTGGCAGCTTTCGGCTCCATGTCCATCTACGGAAGCATCTGGCTGTATCGGGCGTATAAAGCATTTTTTGTGCTTGGCACCGCGGGAAGCCTTCTGTATGTGATCTGCTATAAGAAGCACCGCAAAATATCCGGAAGAGAATGGTTCTTCCATATTAATATGCTTTATTGCATTTGTATGCCGGCATTTCTGACGATTTATTATGCATACACCACGGATTATCAGAATCAGGGACGGTACATGCTCCCAGCGCTGCTCCCCCTGATGTATTATATGATAAAAGGAATTCAAAAACTTTCGGAACTGAAGATCAAAGGCAGAACCTTTCCCCGGTGGCTGGTGAATACAGGGGTTGCGATATGTTTTCTGATCCTTGTCGGAGGCACAATAGATATGGTATATGTACGGGCACTTCCCGTATATCTGGAGACAGGACTGGTACTGAAATAGTGCCGGTCCTTTTTTGCGTATACGATGAGCCAAGTACTGATTTGTGCTTGCACAAGAATCTGTATTTGGCGAATGAGGCTCTGAATAGTTTTTTTTAATAGTTTGTTTAGAATTATTTTCCGGAAAATCAGTTGACAATAATACCCTGTAGTGCTATTTTAGGGTAAGAAGATGTTAGCACTCCTTTTAGATGAGTGCTAATAATCCCAAAGGGAGTGATGGAATGCAATTGGATGACAGAAAAACAATTATATTGCAAGCCATTATCCGGAACTACTTGGAAACGGGAGAGCCGGTAGGCAGCAGGACCATTTCAAAATACACAGATCTGAATTTAAGCTCGGCGACCATTCGCAATGAGATGGCGGATCTGGAAGAGATGGGTTATATCATACAGCCGCACACTTCCGCAGGAAGAATTCCTTCCGATAAGGGATATCGCTTCTATGTGGATACCATGATGGCTACCAGAGAGCAGGAAGTCAATGAGATGAAGGATATGCTCTTAGAGAGGCAGGATAAGCTGGAGAACCTGTTAAAACAGGTGGTGAAGACCCTGGCTCAGAACACACAATACGCCACCATGATCAGTGCTCCGCAGGTACATCGCAACAAGGTAAAGTTCATCCAGCTGTCCCGGGTAGATGCCGGACAGATTCTGGCGGTCATCGTAGCCGAAGGTAATGTGATCAAGAACAATATCCTGGCGGTGAATCAGGAACTGGATGATGAGACACTGCTGAAGCTGAACATTCTGTTGAATACCCACCTCAATGGATTGTCCATGGAGGAGATCAATCTGGGAATGATCGCAGCAATGAAGCAGCAGGCCGGAATCCACAGTGAGATCGTCAGTGAGGTGATCGATGCCGTGGCAGATGCCATCAAGGCAGACGAAGACCTGGAGATCTACACCAGCGGTGCGAACAACATTTTCCGGTATCCGGAACTGGCAGATCAGTCCAAGGCAAGTGAACTGATCAATGCTTTCGAGGAGAAGCAGCAGTTAGGCGGTCTGATCCAGGAATCCCTGGCAGACGAGGGCAGCACAGGTATCCAGGTGTACATCGGAGACGAGACTCCGGTACAGGGCATGAAGGACTGCAGTGTTGTCACAGCTACTTATGAATTAGGCGAAGGCATGAAGGGAACCATAGGAATCATAGGTCCCAAGAGAATGGATTATGACAAGGTCATCGGAACGCTGCGGACGGTGCAGACTCAGTTGGATGACCTTTACCGCAAAGAATAGACAGATTCCAGAAAGGAAAGTAAGAATGGCAGATCAGGAAAAAGAAATATTACAGGAAGAAATGGAACAGGATCTTTCAGATGCCGAAGAGCTGAAGGAAGAAGAGACAGAGGATGAGGAGCCTGTGAGCAAGGAAGACAAAAAGGCGGCAAAGAAGCAGGCAAAGCTGAATAAAAAGGAAGATTCCTACAAGGAGAAGATCGATCAGCTGGAAGACAGAGTAAAGCGTCAGATGGCAGAGTTCGAGAACTTCCGTAAGAGAACCGACAAAGAGAAACAGGCAATGTTCGATACCGGTGCCAAGAGTGTGATCGAAAAGATCCTTCCGGTAGTAGATAATTTTGAAAGAGGCCTGGCAACGGTTCCCGAGGAATCCAAAGAGGATCCTTTCGTAGACGGTATGAACCGTATCTACAAACAGCTGATGACAGAACTTGAGAACATCGGTGTGAAACCAATCGAGGCAGTCGGACAGGAATTCGACCCGAATCTTCACAACGCAGTGATGCAGGTGGAGAGCGATGAGTATGAATCCGGTGTGATAGCCCAGGAACTTCAGAAGGGTTACACATATCATGACATGGTCGTAAGACACAGCATGGTAGGCGTTGTTCAATAATTTGATTATCACATATTTTTGAGAATAGAAACTATAAAATGAAAACAGAGAATAAAAACAGGAGGAAAATATTATGAGTAAGATTATTGGTATTGACTTAGGTACAACAAACAGTTGTGTAGCCGTTATGGAAGGTGGTAAACCCACCGTTATCGCTAATACAGAAGGTGCAAGAACGACACCCTCTGTTGTAGCATTTACCAAGACCGGTGAGAGACTGGTCGGTGAGCCTGCAAAGCGTCAGGCAGTTACCAACGCAGAGAAGACCATTTCTTCCATTAAGAGAGATATGGGTACCGATCGCGGTCGTACCATTGACGGCAAAAAATACTCTCCTCAGCAGATCTCCGCAATGATCCTGCAGAAGCTGAAAGCAGATGCCGAGAGCTATCTGGGTGAGAAGGTTACCGAGGCAGTTATCACAGTTCCCGCATACTTCAATGATGCCCAGCGTCAGGCTACCAAGGATGCAGGTAAGATCGCAGGCCTGGATGTAAAGCGTATCATCAACGAGCCTACCGCAGCAGCACTTGCTTATGGTCTGGACAATGAAAAAGAACAGAAGATCATGGTATACGACCTTGGTGGCGGTACCTTTGATGTATCTATCATCGAGATCGGTGACGGTGTCATCGAAGTACTGGCTACCAACGGTGATACACACCTTGGCGGTGATGATTTCGATAACAAGATCATTCAGTGGATGCTGGATGAATTCAAGAAGGCAGAAGGCGTAGATCTGTCCGGTGATAAGATGGCTATGCAGAGACTGAAGGAAGCAGCTGAGAAGGCTAAGAAAGAGCTGTCCAGCGCAATGACCACCAATATCAACCTTCCTTTCATTACCGCAACTGCAGAGGGACCTAAGCACTTTGATATGAATTTAACCCGTGCTAAGTTCGATGAACTGACCAGAGATCTGGTTGATAAGACTGCTATCCCCGTACAGAACGCTATGAAGGATGCTGGCCTGAACTATTCTGATCTTGGTCAGGTACTGCTGGTAGGTGGTTCTACACGTATTCCTGCGGTACAGGATAAGGTAAGAGCCCTGACCGGTAAAGAGCCCAGCAAATCTCTGAACCCTGATGAGTGCGTAGCAATCGGTGCTTCTATCCAGGGTGGTAAGCTTGCAGGTGATGCTGGTGCCGGTGATATTCTGTTACTGGATGTAACGCCCCTGTCCCTGTCCATCGAGACCATGGGTGGTGTCGCTACCAGACTGATCGAGAGAAATACTACCATTCCTACCAAAAAGAGCCAGATCTTCTCTACCGCAGCTGATAACCAGACCGCTGTAGATATCAACGTAGTACAGGGTGAGCGTCAGTTTGCCAAGGATAACAAGTCACTCGGACAGTTCCGTCTGGACGGTATTGCTCCCGCTCCCAGAGGAATCCCTCAGATCGAGGTTACCTTCGATATCGATGCCAACGGTATTGTAAATGTATCCGCTAAGGATCTGGGTACCGGCAAGGAGCAGCACATCACCATTACCGCAGGCTCCAACATGTCCGATTCCGATATCGAGAAGGCTGTCAAGGAAGCAGCTGAATTCGAAGCACAGGATAAGAAGCGTAAGGAAGCTATCGAGGCAAGAAACGAAGCAGATTCCTTCGTATTCCAGACGGAGAAGGCTCTGAATGAAGTAGGTGACAAGGTTCCCGAGAGTGACAAGACCCAGGTACAGGCTGATCTGGAAGCTGTGAAGGCTATTCTGGAGAGAACCAAAGACCAGGAGATGAGCGACAGCGATGTAGATGAGCTGAAGGCTGCAAAAGAGAAACTGACCCAGAGTGCTCAGTCTGTATTCACCAAGATGTATGAGCAGGCTGCTCAGGCACAGCAGGGTGCACAGGGTGCAGCAGGCCCTGACATGAATGCACAGGCCGGTAGCAATGCTGGATCTAACGCAGACGATGATGTGATCGACGGAGATTTCAGAGAAGTATAATTAAACTTCACAAATAACGCAAATCGTGGTATAACAGTAAATGCTGTGTAACAGTGATTGCGAATAACAGGTGGCACAGGGTATGCGAAAGCGTGCCCTGTGCATAACCGTTTTTAGATTTAAATGACAGAGGTGCAAAAATGGCAGAGCAGAAGAGAGACTATTACGAGGTCCTCGGTGTAGATAAGAATGCAGATGATGCTGCAATTAAAAAAGCATACCGGGTACTGGCGAAAAAATACCATCCCGACATGAACCCCGGAGACAAGGAGGCAGAACAGAAATTTAAAGAAGCTTCCGAGGCTTATGCCGTGCTGAGTGATCCCGAGAAGAGACGTCAGTATGATCAGTATGGCCATGCGGCATTTGACGGTGGCGCAGGAGGTGCCGGTGGTTTCGATTTCAATGGAGCTGATTTTGGAGACATTTTCGGAGATATTTTCGGAGATATCTTTGGCGGCGGCAGAAGCAGAGGTGCCAGAAATAACGGCCCCATGAAAGGTGCCAACATCCGTACCAGTGTTCATATCACTTTTGAAGAGGCAGTTTTCGGCTGCAAGAAAGAGATCGATCTTACGGTAAAGGAAACCTGTAAGACCTGTAACGGCTCCGGTGCGAAGCCCGGAACCAGCCCTGAGACCTGTACCAAGTGTGGTGGTAAGGGTCAGGTGGTATTTACCCAGCAGTCTTTCTTCGGTACTGTGCGTAATGTACAGACCTGTCCCGACTGTCAGGGTACCGGTAAGGTGATCAAGGACAAATGCCCGGATTGCCGTGGTACCGGATATATTCCTATGAAGAAACGTTATGCGGTGGATATTCCCGCTGGTATCGACAACGGACAGTCTACCCGTATGCCGGGACTGGGTGAGCCAGGTGTCAACGGTGGCCCCAGAGGCGATGTGCTGGTAGAAGTGATCGTAGGTCGTCATCCTATCTTCCAGAGACAGGATTTCGATATTTTCTCTACCGTACCTATTTCTTTTGCAGTAGCGGCATTGGGCGGCGAAGTGCTGATCGATACGGTAGACGGCAAGGTGGTATATGATGTAAAGGCCGGAACCCAGACCGACACCAAGATCCGTCTGCGCGGCAAGGGTGTTCCTTCCTGGAGAAATAAGGATGTCCGCGGTGACCATTATGTAACACTGGTGGTTCAGACTCCCGACAAGTTGAAACCGGAAGCAAAGGAACTGCTAAAGCAGTTCGATGTACTGACCGGAGATTCCCTGAATGCTGTGAAGAAAGCAACGGAAAGCGGAGAGGGAGAGACCAGGGAGAATGACTCCAGGGACGGCAAGAAGAAAAAGTTTTGGAAGTAAAAGTTAATAAATAAAATTCCCCGTAGCCTCGGCTGGGGTAAGAAACGCGGCACGCTCGCACTCTATCGCAGAGCGTAGCGGCACTGCTTATTCTTACACCCAGCCGGGGCTACTGGTTTGTTGGGAAAAAGTGAAAGGTATCTTTGAAGGTCAATGATATAGAATACAGTTTGGTTTTTTTGTCAAAAGGCAGGGTGAACGGTTTGACAGAATGGGCAGAAACGCTTACAATTCAAGTAGTTATGCTGTCTGTGACACGAAGGAGCCTGCAGGATGGGGAACCGGAAAGAGGAATTTCTGAAAATTGTATGTCAGAGTTATCTGATCGTTATTCTGGCAGTGCTGCCTCTTTATTATATTCCCTGGAATGGATATTATAAACTGGGTGATACCAAATATTACCTGTATCGCAATGTTTCACTGCTTTGCCAGGGGATCGCATTGCTGGCAATGTGTGTCTTTGCTGTAAGCAGCCGGTGGACAGGGGAACATCGGATTTTTGCCAGATCTCTGGCTGAAGTAGTGAAAAAATCGGTCGATAAATGCAGAACACATGTGGTAACGACGGCGGTCTGCCTGTATGGAATCTGTGCGTTACTCTCTGCAATCTGCAGCCCCTATGGCAGTATCGCGTGGAACGGAGAGCGGGAATGGTACATGGGAGCTGTCACGATCTGTTTGATGATCGGAGGTTTTTTTACTGACGGCGAAGTACGGAGGTAGTTGTAAAACGGCGATATGGTTAGGAGAGGCGGCTTTTGTGGCGGTCACCCTGATCGGTCTGTTGCAGAAGCTGGGCTATGATCCTCTGGGACTTCTCAAGGGTTACGTTGTGGGGGACTGGGAGTTTACCCATATGTTGACCACGCTGGGGAACAGCAACTGGCTCAGCGGGTATTACAGTGTGATGTTTCCCTTTTCCATGACGCTGTTTCACCGGGCAGTGGAAGCGGGGAAAAAAGGTCCCACACTGCTGGCAGGAACGTGTAATATGTTGGCCATGATGCTTCTGCTTTTACAGGGAAGTGACAGCGGTGTGATCGTGGCATGCACAGTCATGGGGGTGTGCTTTTGGCTCGACCGGAAGCAAACCGGACATTGGGAAGTATATTTCCTTTTTCTTGCAGCGGTGGCGCTGGGAATGTGCCGTTGGGGTAAATGGATGTTATATCTGGGAACGTTTGACATTCTCCTGCAGGATGGCATCGCCAAAAAACTGGCAGCCTGGCAGGGATGGATTCCGGTTGCAGCAGGGTGTCTGCTGCTTTGGGGAGCCTGTCGCAGGATTCCGGAGAATAAGAAAAAAATATTGCAAGAGGGAGTATTGTGTTGTGCACTGGCAGGAATAGCGGTAGTGCTGGCATGGTATCTGCATCGGTTGTTGGTAATCGATTTTGCGGAATGGGGCAATCGCCGGGGAAGATTGTGGCAGATGGCATGGATGGGTTTCCGGAAAGGAAATCTGCATCAGAAGCTGTTGGGAGCAGGCCCGGATTGTTTTGCATCGTATCTGGGAGAACTGTTGCCGGGAGGCACGGTGCTTTTTGATAAAGGATATTTTGAAGGTTCTGTTTTTACCAATGCACATAATGAGTGGCTCACCACACTGGTCAATATGGGACTGCTGGGTGTGGCTGCCTATGCAGCTGTTTTTATCACGGCGCTGCAGACATACAGGAAGAATTTTCTCGCAGTATTGTTACTGCTTACCTACGGGATACATTCCCTGATCAGCTTTCAGCAGGTGCTGAATGCGCCGCTTTTCTTCCTGATACTGGGATTGTGTGAAGCGGCGGCCCGGGGAGAAAAGACCAAAACCAATCAAATGGATACGGATGAGGAGTTGCTAGAAGCTATATGAAAAATATTTGGAAGATTTTTACCGGAGATCTGAAAAAACTGGTGAAGCAGCCTTTTGCGCTGGTTATTATTATCGGGTTGTGCGTGATACCGTCGCTGTATGCGTGGTTTAATATATTTGCCAACTGGGATCCCTATGCCAATACCGGAGGAATTCCTGTGGCGGTAGTATCCCTGGATCAGGACTATACGCTGAAAGACGGATCGGTGGTAAATATGGGAGAATCCGTACTGGAAAGCCTGCATTCCAACACCAGTGTAAAATGGATCTTTCTGGATACCGAGGAAGAAGCAAAAGAGGGCGTGGAAGCCGGAAAATATTATGCAGCCGTCGTCATTACCGATAAATTTACTTATAGTATGTACAATGTATTTTCGGATGATTTTGAGAATCCGGCGCTGATCTATTATCAGAATCAGAAGAGCAATGCCATTGCCACCAAAATCACGGATACGGTGGCAGGAACTCTGCAGAATACCATCAATGAGACCTTTATCAAGGTGGCGGCTACCACGGTATTTGAAGAGGGCAATACGGTGTCGGATCAGGTACAGGGGGACAGTTATGTAGAGGAATTCTGTTCCAAACTGGAGGAACTGAATGACAATCTGAAGGAATACAGTGCCATGATCGACTCCTTTCAGGCAGGCAATGCGCGGCTGGAGTCTGCCATCACCCATGTCAACTATGAGATTCCCGCGATGCAGAAGAAACTGGACAGCACCACAGCCAGTCTGAACCAGAGCAGTCAGGATCTGTCTTCTACCAGAGACACCCTGGGCAATTTCAGCAACAACATCGATACTTCCATGAGCAATATCAATAACTCTCTGGAAAGTATCAAAAAGGCGCTGGATGAAAGCAAACTGGCGGAGGATACCGCCCAGATGACGAGAGATCTGAACCGGGTGGCAAGAGATACCAATACGCTGAATGGACAAGTAAATACACTGCTGGCGGCACTGATCCAACAAAAGCTGGAAAGCGTCTCTGACGGTAATGCTGCGAACGGCGGCACCGGCAGCAATATCAACGCAGCGGCAACTGATGCGGCTATGGAAGCATTGAAAGCCATGCAGAAGGAACTGGATCTGATGAATACCGTAGTGGGCAGCGTTCTGGAATCCACGGACGACAAGGCTGCGGAGAATGCAAAGGTCAATGTCAACAATGCCATGAATAATTTAAGGAGCGCCATTGACAGCTGCGAGACTTCTGTAAGTAATATGCAGGGAATCTATAAGAATAATCTGGTGCCCCAGATGCAGAAGGTTCTGACAAATATGTCAGATTCTCTGAATCAGGTGACCAATCTGGTAAATACCCTGAGCAATACGGTGAAAAATGTCGGAGTTGTCATGGAAGGTGTCGGTGACACTGTGTCCGGAACCAGTGAGAGTCTGGGACAGATCAAAGATGTGGTAGATAATATCAGCGCCAAACTTACAGATCTGACAGAGAAGCTGGACGGTGCATCCGAAGAGGAAATGATGGATATTCTGGTGCGTTTCCTTGGAGGAGATCCGGATAGTCTGGGGGCATATTTTGCATCTCCCGTAACCATGGAGACCATAGCCATGTATCCGGTGGCTACGTATGGTTCTGCCATGACACCGTTCTATTCCACACTGGCGATCTGGGTAGGTTCTACGATCCTGGTGGCACTGGTGAAAGTAAAAGCCTCTCCGAAAGGGCTTGAAAATGTACAGAGCTATCAATTGTATTTCGGCAGATATTTGCTGTTTTTCTTATTGGCACAGATTCAGGCAGCCATCATTGTGGCCGGAGATCTGTGGCTGTTAAAAGTAAACATTGTGGAACCGGGGCTGTTTTTCCTGGCGGCAAGCTTTACGGCTACGGCATTTTCCCTGTTGATCTATTCTCTGACACTGGCATTCGGAGATGTGGGCAAGGCCGTCTGCGTTATTGTTATGGTATTGCAGATCGCTGGTTCCAGCGGTACCTTCCCGATCGAACTGCTACCGGACACCTACCAGAAGATTTATATTTTCTTTCCCTTCCCCTATGCCATCCGGGCCATGCGTGAGGCACTGGCGGGTATGTACGGTACTGCCTATATGGAAGCACTGGCAAAATTGAGCCTGTTTATGATCGAGGGACTGTTGATCGGCCTGGTGATCCGGATCCCGTTCGTAAAACTGAACCATTTTGTGGAAGAGCGTATGGAAGACACTGAGTTAATGTGACACCTGTTCAGAACCATGAAAACGAAAACTCCGCAGGAGTGGGTTTGTGAATGAAGTTCCGAACAGGCAGAAAGGTAAAATCATGGAGAGAAATTACGAAGAAATTTTTCAGAAGGTTCTGGATTACGAGCAGGCCCTTCATGAGAAGAATAGAAAAAGAATAAAGATCGGTCTGAAATGTATCTGGATCGTCCCCTTGTTTTTTCTGGCACTGTTGTTCCTGACTGGCAGCAACAAGGTCATCTTCCTGATCCTGTGGATCGTGTCGCTGTTTGCCCTGTCAATCTATCTGATCGTTGTGGAATATATGGATTATAATCTGCAGGAGAAGATCATGGAGCTCAAAGGAGAAGAAGGCGATCTCAAAGCGGTGACTCCGACAGACTTTGACCGGGCGGCGCAGATCATCCGGGAGACCCGGAAACTGATTGGTGAAGGCCTGAATTCCCCGGCCGAGACCGGGACCGAAGAGAATCCGGAAGATGAAACCGAAGAGGAAAACGAAGACGAGACCGAAGACTGGGAGGATGGTGAATAGTATGTATAATATCTGGAAAATATTTACCACCGACATCCGCCGGATCAGCAATAATGTGGTGGCGGTCGTTATTATCATGGGACTCAGCATCCTCCCGGCACTGTATGCCTGGTTCAACATTTTCTCCAACTGGGATCCTTATGAGCCCGCAGCTACCAGTCAGCTGAAAGTAGCCGTGGCTTCCGATGATGCCGGGGCGGAGATCATGGGGCTGTCTCTGAACGTGGGAGACAGTGTGCTGGAGGCTCTGGGAGCCAATACCACTATCGGCTGGGTGTTCCCGGAGACCACGGAGGAAGCACTGGAAGGTGTGAAGAACAGTGATTACTATGCGGCATTGATTATTCCGGAGACTTTTACTCAGGAAATGCTGGGATTTATCGACGGTGAAGTGGATCATCCCACCATTTACTACTATGAAAATGAGAAAAAGAACGGTATTGCCCCCAAAATCACGGGCAAAGCGAAAAATGCTGTGCAGGAACAGGTAAATGCCACCTTTATCAGTACTGTGGCAGAAGCGGTGATGAAAGCGGGAAATGCCCTTTCGATGGTGAATGCCGGCGGGCAGACCAGTGTGGAAGAATCTCTGGATACCATGCAGGCACAGTTGCAGGATTATGTGGTTATGTTACAGTCCTTCCAGAGTATTATGACCTCCGCGGAGATGATCATGGAGACCAGCCAGAATATGCTTCCGGATATGGATAATATGCTGGAGAATGGACGAAATACCATGATCGGTATGCAGACCATGATCAATTCCAGCGTCGATGCGGTTGACGTTATGGGAGATATGGTGAGCAGCAGTATGGATATGGTCACGGAAGCGTTGCAGTATCTGTCGGTCTTTTCTGATGGATTGCTGGAGCAGATGGGCAGCAACAATGTGGGAAGCACCACGGACACCGGATTGGGCACGGCCATCGGACTGGTACAGGGCATGCAGGCCAATATGGATGTGCTGGGAAGCCTGATCACCGGACAGGATGCTCAGATTCAGGAGATCAACCAGTCTCTGAAAACGATCGAAGCGGATCTGAAACAGCTGCAAGACAGCAAGGGAGATGTGGATCATGATATCAATACTCTGCGGGCACAGATCCGGGAACAGATTCAGATCTGCAACAAACAGCTGAATAATCTGATGAGTGATTACAATAACAATGTCAGACCTTCTTTCCGGGCTACCGGCAAATCCATGCAGCAGGCTTTCCTGAATGCCGCAGCGATGATGAACGGTACGGATGTGAATATGGATGAAATTTCCGATATTCTGAAAGAGTATCAGCAGACTTTGCAGGAAGGTAATGTCAGCCTGCAGGATTCCCTGGTGATCGCACAGGAACTGCTGGACAAGGTCAGCAAAATAGCAGATAATATAAAACGGATCACCGGTGCGGAGACCTATGAGGATATTTTAAGCGCTATGGCTGCCGATCCGACGGCGGTGGCAGACTTCGTATCTTCTCCGGTCAGACTGGAGACGGTACCTGTTTATCCGGTGGATCATTACGGCTCTGCGGCATCGCCGTTCTATACGATCCTGGCAATCTGGGTGGGAGCGCTGTTCCTGGTGGCTATTATTCACGTGGGTGTGAAACCCATTGAACCGGGGGATCATTATAAGGCGCATGAGAGATATTTTGGCAGATATCTGCTGTTTTTCCTGATCGGACAGGCACAGACACTGCTTATTGTTCTTGGGAACCTTTATTATATTGAGATACAGTGTCAGCACAGGTTTTTATACTGGCTGGCGGCAGCCGTGGCCAGTGCGGCATTCAGCTGCTTTATGTATTCTGTGACTTTCGCTTTTGGAAACGTGGGTGAGGCACTGGCTATTGTAGTCATGGTCATCCAGGTGGCGGGAAGCGGCGGAACGTTCCCTATCGAGGCTCTTCCGCAGGTATTCCAGTGGATCTATCCTTTCCTGCCGTTCCAGTTTGGCATGAAAGCGTTTAAAGAATGTATTGCAGGAATGTACGGCGTGGATTATTGGATCAATGTAGGAAAAATGACACTGTTCCTGATCGTAGCATTGCTGCTGGGACTGGCACTGGAGCCGCCGTTCCGCAAGCTGAATCATATGATAGAGAAGAGTAAAGAGAAGACAGGATTAATGATCTGATGAAGATGAAAAAAATGACTTCGGAAAAGAAACATAAAATTACAACCATTGGCTTATGGCTGATCCTCATTCTGTGCACGGCGGTATTGTTCTCCCTGTGTCTCAGTGAGGGGATCGACTATGATGAAGCATACAGTTATCGCACCGCCCATGACAATACGATGATGGGAATCATTCGCGTGGTACTGGCGGCCCATGATACGGATGTGCCGGTATGGTATATGGGATTGCGGCTGTGGTCGTTTCTGGTAGGAGACGGCATTATTGCCTAGAAAATGTTTGCATTGCTGGGAACGGTATTGTCCATGCTGCTGGGGCCTGTTGTGATCCGCAGGCAGTGGGGAGCGAAGACAGCAGCCCTTTATATGATCATGGTAAGCCTGACACCTGCAATGATGAAGATCAGTGTGAACAACAGAATGTATTCCTGGACGGTGTTTGGAGTTACCGTCTGCGGACTGACCGCTTATTTCCTGCGGGAGCGGCTGAACAGTAAGGCCCTGTGGACGATATTGTTTCTGACGACCTTCTGCGGTATTTTCAGTCATTACTTTACCGCGTTCAGTTACCTGTTTATCTACCTGTATCTGGTGGCGGTGATTTGGCAGCAGGACAGAAAACAGATCTGGAAGCCGTTTGTCTGTGGTGGTTCCGTTGTATTGCTTTTTGTGGCATGGCTGATAAAATCCGATTTCTTTCATCTGCTGGTTTCTGATGGAAACCCGACGAACCGGTCCAAATTCGGTATTTACGAATTTTTTGATTTCATTTTCGGAACCGGAGTGAAGTATGCGACCAAAATGGGAGAACTTCTTTTTGTACTGACACTGGTCTGCGCGATCCTCTTTTGGAAGCGGCTGGGGAGAAGAAACGGTGTTTTTGCGGTTCTGTGTACCTGTATTTTCCCAGTAAGCTATTTGATGGCGGCGCTGCTGGCATTACACGCGTCCCACTTTTTTACCTACCGCCATGTTATGCATAGCATGGGATTGTTCTGGCTGGGAATGGCTATCATTTTATCCAGGATCAATTTACAGGAATGGATCGCCTGTCTGTCCTTCACTGTGTGGATGGGAGTGTCGGCCTACGGAATCTCTTATCATGAAGAATATGGTACAATCTCATATCTGGAAGAGACGAAGGCATTTATAGCGGAGAATATGGAGCCGGGAGATGTGGTCGTCTACGATACGGATTCCCGCTTCGGACAGCTATTCGGATGCTATATGCCGGACCAGATCTTTTATACCATGGAAGAGGTGCCGGATCTGGAAGAACTGGTGGGGAAAAGAGTCTGGTATTTCCAGTGTTTCGGACATCTGCTGGAGGAATCGGATAAATATACCGTAACCTATGAAAATATGGGACATTATGGATTTCAGTATATGGATGGGAATACGGATTTTGATATTTTAAAGGTGAACATAACGGAGGAAACGGGAAATGATTAAATGGGTGGAAAGAGGAGTCCTGCTGGCAGCGATACTTTCCATGTTGTTTGTATGGCCGTATGGAGGAATCCGTGAAGATAAAAAGGACAGTTCCTTAAGTGAGGATTATGGATATACAGAGCCCCTGCAGGTGGGAGAATATGCTTCGCAGTATTTTGTTGCGGAGACAGATTTTCTGAAAACACTGGAAATCGCGGTGAACTATAATCAGGAGGAAGAACGGAACGGACTTCTGGGTCTGGAGATATGGAAAGAGGATCAGAAGATATATGAAGGTGTGATTCCTTATGATGCCATGGAACCGGTGACTTTTTTCCCGGCGGTCATTGAGACCCGATTGAAAAAAGGTGCCCTGTATGAATACCGGATCGTGAATCAAAGTATTTCCGAGAATCTGCCGCAGGTAGTATATACTACTACGGAAAAGGCGCATGTACCGGAAAATCAGCAACTGGTGGTACATGAAGCAACTGTGGACGGACAGGCATTGAACCGGTACACCTGGAGAGAGAAGCTGGATGCGGTCAGCGTATTGGAAATCGACAGTTTTATTGCAATAGTGGCTGCAATGATATATGCTGTGTTGGAACAATGGAAAAGAAAGGAAAAAAAGAACAATGAAGTGGGTTAAATTCAGAATAAAGACGGTAACGGAAGCGGAAGATATTATTATCAGCACCCTGTACGATCTCGGACTGGAAGGGGCACAGATCGAAGACAAGGTGCCCCTGACCGCCATGGAGAAGGAGCAGATGTTTGTAGATATCCTGCCGGACGGACCGGAGGATGACGGCATTGCCTATTTAAGTTTTTTTGTAGAGGAAAAAGAGGACGGCAGTCTGGAAGTGGCCGGGGAGAAGACCACGACCGAAGCTGTACTTGCGGATGTAAAGCGGGAACTGGAAGACTTACGCCAGTTTATGGATATCGGCGAGGCTTCTGTTGTGGTAGATGAGACGGAGGACATTGACTGGATCAACAACTGGAAACAGTATTTCCACCAGTTCTATATCGATGATATCCTGGTGATCCCTTCCTGGGAAAATATCAAACCGGAAGATACTGACAAGATGGTGCTTCATATCGATCCCGGTACGGCATTTGGCACCGGTATGCATGAGACCACACAGCTGTGTATCCGTCAGCTGCGTAAGTTCATCACTCCTGAGACAGAGCTTTTGGATGTCGGCACCGGCAGCGGTATTCTGGCAATTTTATCCCTCATGTTCGGGGCAAAACATGCCGTGGGAACCGATCTGGATATCTGTGCTGTGGAAGCTGTGGCACAGAACTGCGAAGTGAATGGAATCGATCCGGCACAGTTTGACATGATGATCGGCAATATCATTACAGACAAAGAAGTGCAGGACAAGGTAGGCTATGAGTGTTATGATATCGTGGTGGCTAATATTCTGGCAGATGTACTGGTACCGTTGACTCCTGTCATCGTACATCAGCTGAAGAAGGGCGGTATCTACATCACCTCTGGCATCATTGATGACAAGGAGCAGACCGTGGTGGAGGCTGTGAAGGCCGCTGGATTGGAAGTACTGGAAGTGACCTACCAGGGAGAATGGGTCAGCGTTACCGCAAGAAAGAATTAAGTGCTTAAAATAGGAGTTTCTATGTATCAGTTTTTTTGTAGAACCGGAACAGATCGACGTGGCAGCGAAGAGCGTTATCATCCGGGGAACCGATGTGAATCATATCAAAAATGTACTGCGGATGCGCCCCGGCGAAGAAGTGGCTGTCAGCAATGGAATCGACGGGAAGGAATATCGCTGTGGGATCCTTGCACTGGAAGAGGACTGTGTCCGCCTGGAGCTTCGTTTTATCAAGGAAGACGGAGTAGAGCTTCCGGCGAAGATCTACCTGTTCCAGGGACTGCCCAAGGCGGACAAGATGGAGCTCATCATCCAGAAGGCCGTGGAACTGGGAGCCTTTCAGGTGATCCCGGTGTCCATGAAGCGCTGCGTGGTCAAGCTGGATGAGAAAAAAGCGGATGCAAAAATCAAACGCTGGCAGGGAATTGCGGAGGCAGCAGCCAAGCAGAGTAAGCGTGGCGTGATCCCCACGGTGGCACCGGTTATGAGTTATGTGCAGGCGGTGAAAACGGCTTCTGAAATGGATCTGAAACTGGTACCTTACGAGCTGGCGGAAGGAATGCCACAGACGAAACAGCTCATCGAAAGCGCAAGACCCGGACAGCAGATCGCTATTTTCATCGGCCCGGAGGGCGGATTTGATCCGGAGGAGATAAGACTTGCCACGGAGGCGGGAATTCAACCGATCACTTTGGGAAAACGGATCCTGCGGACGGAGACGGCCGGATTTACGACTATCGCATGGCTGATGTATCAGTTGGAAAATTAGACAGCGGACGGCACGGATCGCCTGCCTGCGGCATATTTTAATCATAAGAAGAATATAGTAATTATTCAGAGCAAAAGGAAAGCCCGGAAGAGTCGATTTGGCGAATAGGGCGCTGAATAGTTACTGAAGAGATAGATAGCAAGGAGAAGAAGAGAATGGAAGTCTATATGGACAATTCCGCTACCACAAGGACATTCCCGGAAGTGGCAGAGTTGATGACGAAGATCATGTGTGAAGATTACGGTAATCCCTCCAGCCTGCATATGAAGGGAGTGGAGGCAGAGAAATACCTCCGCTATGCCAAGGAGACTCTGGCAAGGATTCTGAAGGTGGAGGAGAGAGAACTTTTATTTACTTCCGGGGGAACGGAATCCGATAATATGGCACTGATCGGCTGCGCCCTGGCGAACTGCCGCAGAGGCAATCATCTGATCACGACGCAGATCGAACATCCCGCTATCCTGCAGACCATGCGTTATCTGGAGACCCAGGGGTATCGTGTCACTTATCTGCCGGTGGATCCCTGCGGACGTATCCGGCTGGAAGACTTACGCAGAGCCATGACACCGGAGACCATTCTGGTATCTATCATGCACACGAATAACGAGATCGGAGCCCTGCAGCCCATTGAGGAAGCCGGAGCTCTGATCAAACAGATGAACCCGGATACGCTGTTCCATGTGGATGCGGTACAGGGATTCGGAAAATCCCGGATCTATCCCAAGAAGATGCACATTGATCTGCTGTCCGTCAGTGGACACAAGATCCACGGACCGAAGGGCGTCGGACTGCTGTATGTAGGGGAACGGGTGAAGATCCAGCCCATCGTATTCGGTGGCGGACAGCAGCAGAACCTCCGCTCCGGTACCGAGAATGTGCCCGGTATTGCGGGACTTGCAAAAGCAGCGGAAATGCTCTATAGTCATTTTGATGAGGATCATGCCAGACTCTGCGCCTGCAAGAGACGATTTATCGAGGGCGTAAGAGAACTGGATCAGGTGACGGTCAACGGACTTCTGCCGGATGCACCGTACGGTGAGGGAACGGCGGCACACATTGTCAGCGTATCTTTTGCCGGCGTCAGAAGTGAAGTGCTCCTGCATGCACTGGAGGACAAAGGAATCTATGTTTCTGCAGGAAGCGCCTGCTCTGCACACAAGCCGCAGCCTTCCGCTACACTGAAAGCCATCGGCATCGATAAATCCCTGCTGGATTCCACCATACGTTTCAGTTTTTCCGTATTTACCACGGAAGAAGAGATTGACGTATGTCTCCAGGCATTGTACAATATAGTACCTATGTTACGCAGATACAGTCGCAGATAAGCGATTTGAGAAACACTCAGAAAGGAAACGAACGTGTTTACATCATTTTTGATAAAATATGCCGAGATCGGCATTAAAGGAAAGAACCGTTACCTGTTCGAAGATGCTCTGGTACGCCAGATTAAGTATGCGCTGAAAAAGTGTGAGGGAGAATTCCTGGTGCACAAGACACAGGGCCGTATCTTCGTAGATGCAGAGTCAGAATTTGACTACGATGAAGTTGTGGCACACTTACAAAGAGTCTTCGGAATCTCCGGAATCTGCCCGGTAGTGCACGTACAGGATGAGGGCTTTGAGAAGCTGTGTGAGACCGTGATTGACTACATTGCAAAAGTATATCCCGATTGCAATCAGACGTTCAAGGTGGCAGCGAGACGTGCCCGGAAAAATTACCCCAAGGATTCCATGACCATCAACATGGATATGGGAGAAGCTATCCTGAAGGCTTATCCCAATATGAAGGTGGATGTACATCATCCCGATATTATGCTGAACATTGAGATCCGTGAAGAAATCTATATCTACTCCGTGATCCTGCCCGGTCCCGGAGGAATGCCCGTAGGTACCGGTGGCAAGGGAATGCTGCTTCTCTCCGGTGGTATTGATTCTCCCGTGGCAGGTTATATGATCGCCAAGAGAGGCGTCAAGATCGATGCGGTATATTTCCATGCACCGCCTTACACCAGTGAGCGTGCGAAGCAGAAAGTAGTGGATCTGGCGAAGATCGTTGCCCGTTACACCGGACCGATCTATCTGCATGTGATCAATTTTACCGATATTCAGTTATATATTTATGAGAAATGTCCTCATGAGGAACTGACCATTATCATGCGCCGTTATATGATGCGGATTGCGGAACAGATCGCGAAAGAGACTGAGTGCCTGGGCCTGATCACCGGTGAGAGCATTGGCCAGGTGGCATCTCAGACCATGAATTCCCTGATCGCCACCAATGAAGTCTGCGAGCTGCCGGTCTATCGTCCGCTGATCGGTTTTGACAAGCAGGAGATCGTGGAAGTATCCGAAAAGATCGGAACCTATGAGACTTCCATTCTTCCTTATGAAGACTGCTGTACCATTTTCGTGGCAAAGCATCCTGTGACGAAACCCAACGTGAAGGTGATCCGCAGACATGAACACAATCTGGATGAGAAGATCGATGAACTGGTGAAGACCGCACTGGAGACCAAAGAACTGATCATTGCGGAAGCATAAGTGCGAATGCAGAGTAACTATTCAGAACCGGGGAAACAGAGGTACTGAATAGTTACTTTTTTGGAATGGCATATAAAAAACACCTCAAGAGGATTGCGTCTCTCAAGGTGTTCTCTGTTTTACTATGTATTCGGAATTCCGAATCGGTAACTTATACCAGATAAGGCTTTAATACTTCCAGAACCTCATCAGCGCCATCCTCTGCATGGATGTTCAGGTCGATAGGCTTGGAAAGATCCAGGCTGAAGATACCCATGATGGACTTTGCATCAATTACGTATCTGCCGGATACAAGATCGAAATCATAATCGAACTTAGTAATATCGTTTACGAAAGATTTTACCTTATCAATAGAATTTAAAGAAATCTGAACTGTCTTCATGTTGACTACCTCCTTAATGTGTGTCATACCTTCTGACTTTATATTAATGGGGGAACGCTCAAAAGTCAAGACGAAAACAATACAAAAAAAGTGAGGAATCCTATGAAAAGTGTAGCATTACACAACCTCGGATGTAAGGTTAATTCCTATGAAATAGAAGTAATGCAACAAATGTTACAAGAAAAAGGTTATACTATTGTACCATTTGATGAAACCGCAGATATTTATATTGTAAATACCTGCACAGTTACCAATATTGCAGACCGGAAAAGCAGACAGATGCTTCATCGTGCGAAGCAGAAAAATCCGGCGGCACTGGTGGTGGCTGTGGGATGCTACGTGCAGACCGGAAGGGAAGATGTTGAGCAGGATCCCTGCATCGATCTGGCGATCGGCAACAACCGCAAGAAGAACCTGGCATCCATTCTGGAGGAATATTTGCAGGATCTGGAACAGGAAGATGCGGTGGCAGAGAATGCAGAAAATGCCGGACATGGTGTGGACAAGACTCTGCATGACACTACTGTTATAGACATTAACCATACTGCAGAATACGAAGAAATGACTCTGAAACAGACGGCAGAGCACACCCGAGCCTATATTAAAATTCAGGACGGATGCAATCAGTTCTGCTCTTACTGCGTTATCCCCTATGCCAGAGGCAGGGTCCGCAGCCGCAGGGCGGAGGATATCATCCGGGAGATCACCGGCATGGCACAGAACGGATACCGGGAGATTGTACTGACAGGTATCCATATCAGTTCTTATGGCATTGATTTCGACGAGGAGGCCTGGAAGCGGGGAGAAAGTGTCTCCGTATTAAAAGAAGATGAGGAGAGAAGAGATTATTCCGGCAGCAGTAAGCTGATCGATCTGCTGGAACGGATCCATGATATTGAAGGTATTGAGCGGATCCGTATCGGTTCCCTGGAACCCCGCATTGTCACAGAAGAGACCGCAGCCAGAATGGCGGCACTGCCGAAGCTGTGTCCCCATTTCCATCTGTCCTTGCAGAGCGGCTGTGATGCCACGCTACGCCGTATGAACCGTAAATATACTTCCGAAGAATATGCGGAGAGCGTTGCGCTGCTCCGCAAGGTGTTTGATCATCCGGCCATTACTACGGACGTCATCGTCGGATTCCCCGGGGAGACTGAGGAAGAGTTTGCGCAGACAAAGGAATTTTTAGACCGGATTCAATTCTTCGAGATGCATATTTTCAAGTATTCCAAACGGGCAGGCACCAGAGCGGCCGTGATGTCTCATCAGGTGCCGGATCCCGTGAAGACCACCAGAAGTGCGGAACTTCTGGCTATGGAGAAGGAACAGTCGAAGCAGTTCCGGACCCACTATGTGGGACGGGAGGCGGAGGTGCTTCTGGAGGAGACCAAGGAGATCGGCGGAATGGAATATCTGCTGGGACACACGAGAGATTATGTCAAACTGGCTGTCTCTGTGAAGGAAAATAAAAAAAATGTTGCAAATACCGTGATATGCGGCAGGGTACAGGGGTTTTTGACGGATGAAATCCTATTACTATCACCCCTTGAATTTTCAAAGTAAATGCGGTAATATAAGGCATAACGGAAAGATTTGCCCTATGGCAGAAAAAGAGGATCGTATGCAGGACTTAGGAAATACACAATACTTCAAGGTAGAGACAGAACCTGAGACCGGTGTGAAGCTGGTGCTTTCTACCGTATATGAGGCACTGACGGAAAAGGGATACAACCCGGTGAACCAGATCGTAGGTTACATCATGAGCGGGGACCCTACTTATATTACCAGTCACAAAAATGCCCGCAGCCTCATCATGAAGGTAGAGCGTGACGAACTGGTGGAAGAACTGCTCACGGAGTATATCAGGACAAAACACTGGAAATAATTACAGTTATCAGGAGGACCCACATGCGTATCATGGGTTTGGATTTCGGCTCACGTACCGTGGGCGTGGCGATCAGTGACAGTCTGCTCTTAACAGCGCAGGGTGTGGAGATCATTCGCCGCAAAGAAGAGAATAAATTACGACAGACGCTGGCCCGGATCGAGGAACTGATCGTCGAGAATGAAGTGGAAGAGATCGTACTGGGACTTCCCAAGAACATGAACGATACCGAAGGTGTCCGCGTGGAACTGACCAAAGAGTTCAAGGACAAGCTGGAGCGCAGGACCGGTCTCCCGGTATATTTCTGGGATGAGAGACTGACGACTGTGGCAGCGGACAAAGCCATGATGGAAGCGGGAATCCGCCGTGAGAACCGTAAGGATTACGTGGATATGATCGCAGCTACTCTGATCCTGCAGGGCTATCTGGATCGCAGGAACAATGAGAAGAAAAAGGAAACAGAATGAGTAAATTGGAAAAGATCACATTTCGCCCCGAAGGCGAAGAACCTGTAGAATTTTATGTACTGGAACAGACCAGGATCGGAGGACACAATTACATCCTGGTGACTGATGTGGAAGAGGGCGATGGAGATGCCCTGATCCTGAAGGATATGTCTCAGGATGGTGAAGAAGAGAGCATTTATGATGTAGTCTCCGATGATGAAGAACTGGAAGCGGTATCCGGAGTATTTGCGGATATGTTAGAGGACGTTGATTTAATTTAGATCATATCCTATGGATTGTTCCGTGCCATGCACTCACACAATCCGTTCCAATATCACCATATTGCGAAGCATTCGCTCCGCTTTTATGCTCATATTGGGGCAGGTCATTAAGCCATAAAATCACTCCCGTGCAAGCACGTTGTGTTTTCAGGCTTATGACCTTGATATATGATAAATACAGGCAGTTCTGCGAGAAGGACGGTCTTATATTTATATATGATTTGTATGATTGGCAGAGAGGGATATTGGAGGCTTTGCCGGTTTCAGCATATAATGGTTTTGTGCTAAAAGTGACAGGGAATACACGAAGGGCATGAGAGATGCCGTTATTTTGATGGAATCGTAAGATCTGGGATGTCTGATCTCCACGGGAGTCTTTGAGAAGAGAGCCGTGAAAACAGGAGGTAAATCACAGGTCTTTGTTTGCAGAGCATAACAATCCGTTCTAACGCCGGGATACATACACTAAGAACAGTTGTATAGACGTATAGAATTTGGAGGTAATTTCGTTGAAAAAGAAAAAAGAGAATAGTAACGTTTCAGGTCTGAAGATCATTCCTTTGGGAGGCCTGGAGCAGATCGGTATGAACATTACTGCCTTCCAGTATGAGGACAGTATTATTGTGGTGGACTGTGGTCTGTCTTTCCCTGCAGATGATATGCTGGGAATCGATCTGGTCATCCCGGATGTGACTTATCTGAAGGACAATATCGACAAGGTAAAGGGTTTTGTCATCACCCACGGACATGAGGATCATATCGGAGCACTGCCTTATGTGCTGCGGGATATTAATGTTCCCATCTACGCTACCCGCCTGACCATGGGTATTATCGAGAACAAGCTGACCGAGCACAATCTCATGAAGAAGACCAAGCGTAAAGTAGTGAAGTTCGGTCAGTCCATTAATCTGGGCGATTTCCGTGTGGAATTCATCAAGACGAATCACAGTATCGTAGATGCCGCAGCACTGGCCATTTATTCCCCTGCCGGTATTGTGGTGCACACCGGAGACTTTAAGGTAGACTACACACCGGTATATGGAGATGCCATTGATTTGCAGCGTTTTGCAGAAATCGGCAAAAAGGGTGTACTGGCACTGATGTGCGACTCCACCAATGCAGAGCGTCCCGGCTTTACCCCTTCTGAGAAAACAGTGGGTAAGACCTTTGATACTTTATTTGAAGAACATAAGAACACCAGAATTTTCGTGGCAACTTTCGCATCCAACGTGGATCGTGTACAGCAGATCATCAATACGGCATACAAATTTGGCCGTAAAGTGGCTGTGGAAGGCCGCAGTATGGTAAATATCCTGGATACCGCCATCAAGCTGGAGTGCATCAATATTCCCGAGAATACACTGGTGGATCTGGATCAGATGAAGAATTATCCCGATGAGCAGCAGGTGATTATCACCACCGGAAGCCAGGGCGAAAGTATGGCAGCCCTGTCCCGTATGGCCAACAATATGCACCGTAAGATCACGATCGGTGCGGGGGATACCGTAATCTTCTCCTCCAACCCCATCCCGGGCAATGAAAAGTCCGTCACCAAGATCATCAACGAGCTGCTCCGCAAAGGCGCAGATGTTATTTTCCAGGATGCTCATGTATCCGGACATGCCTGCCAGGAAGAGATCAAGCTGATCTATACCCTGATCCATCCGAAGTACGCAGTACCCGTGCATGGTGAATACAAGCATCTGAAGGCACAGGCCAAGATTGCAGAAAGTCTGGGCATCAGTAAGGACAATATCTTCATCCTGTCCTCCGGAGATGTATTGGAAGTCAGCGAGGAACAGGCCAAGGTCAACGGCAGAGTACCCGTAGGAGCTATTCTGGTCGACGGTCTGGGTGTCGGTGATGTCGGAAATGTAGTATTGAGAGATAGACAGCATCTGGCAGAAGATGGTATTATGATCGTGGTCATGAGTCTGGACAAGGCCAGTGGAGAACTGGTAGCAGGTCCCGACATTGTATCCAGAGGTTTTGTATATGTGAAGGAATCCGATGAACTTATCGAGGAAGCCAGACGCACCGTGGATGATGCGCTGCAGGCATGTCTGGATAAAGGAATTACGGACTGGGGTAAACTGAAGACCACCACCAAGGATGTCCTCAGCGATTATGTATGGAAGAAGACCAAGAGACGTCCCATGATCCTTCCGATCATTATGGAAGTGTAATAGCAGCGATTGCTGGAAAGGTCGTAAGCAGATGAAGATTACATCGGACGAAAATGTAAATCAGGCTGTAGAGCAGATGGTACAGGCGATTCGTAATACCGACGCTTATCTGGAATATCAGAAGCAGCTGGCCCGCGTGAAGGAACAATCGGAACTTAAGAGACAGATCGATGAATTCCGGACCAGAAATTTTGAATTGCAGACCAGCAAGGACACCAACTTTGATAAGCTGGATCAGTTTACCAGAGAAAACGAAGCTTTCCGGGAGAATCCACTGGTGTCGGATTTTCTGGCGGCGGAGCTGGCATTTTGCCGTATGATGCAGGAGATCGGACTTTACGTTACCGATCAGATGCATTTTGAGTGAGCAAAAGGAAAGTCTCGAAGAGACGATTTTGCGAATGTATGGATCGAAATGCGGATTACTTGGATAAGAAAGGACAGAACACATGAAGGCAGCAAATTTGGCAGGTGCCGTATTGGGCGCTATCTTAAAAGTGGCATTTGCAGTGATCGTGGTATATCTGGTGTACACCGGAGCGTCTACATGCTACGACTATGGTTATCGTATTTTTACGGAGCCTGCGATCTCCAGCGGAGAAGGCCGCAAGATCACCGTGACCCTGACTTCAGACATGTCTGCGACAGAGATTGGTAATACGTTGCAGGAAAAAGGTCTGGTAAGAGATGGCAGACTGTTTGCATTACAGTATCTGCTATCCGAGTATAAAAAGGACTGGAAGCCCGGAACCTACGAATTGAGTACAGCCATGACCGCAGAAGAGATGATGGAAGTCATGGCCGGACAGACGGAAAGCGCAACGGAAGAGACAGTGGAGACTATAGACAACGGCAGTGCGATTACCGGTGAGACACAGGATACCACTGCAGTTGCACAGTAAAGTGTGAAATGAGGGACAGTATGATCATAGACGAGAGAATGTCTGCGTTTATCGATTCCCTGGACAGCGGGAATCCGGCGTGGCTGAATGAGATTGAAAAATTCGCTCTGGAGACACAGGTTCCCATCATACGCAGATCCATGCAAAGTCTGCTGAAATTTCTGCTGAAATTTACAAAGCCGAAGAGCATCCTGGAAGTCGGGACTGCTATCGGCTTTTCTGCGTTACTGATGAGTGAATATGCACCGGAGGATTGTCATATCACGACGATCGAAAAATATGAGAAAAGAATTCCTATTGCAAAGGAGAACTTCCGTAAGGCAGGCAGGGAAGACCGGATCACTCTGCTGGAGGGTGATGCTACGGAGATCCTGCGGGAACTGGAAGGCACCTATGATGTGATCTTTATGGATGCGGCGAAGGGACAGTACATTCATTTCCTGCCGGATATCTTACGCCTGTTGCCCCCCGGCGGACTGTTGATCTCCGACAACGTATTACAGGACGGTGATATCATAGAATCCCGTTTTGCCGTAACCAGAAGGAACCGGACCATTCATGCAAGGATGCGGGAATATCTGTATGAATTGAAACATCATCCGGAACTGGAGACGGTGATCCTGCCGGTAGGTGATGGAGTGACACTGAGTACGAAGAAAGAGGAAAGCACGGTTACTCAAAATAAATAACATAATAATACGGGTATTCCCAGGTCTGGTAAGCCAGTCCGGACTCTGACAGATTCTGCAGGAATTCATTGTTCTTTTTGTATACCACATAGACGGAAGAAGGACTGATCTCCGTGGAATAGTCGGTGAGAAAATGATAAGTGTGTATACCGTCGGTAAAGGTTTCTTCATCCTGAGTATCATAAGGAGATGCGGGATAATAAAAGAAGAAAAACTCCTTCATGTTGACCAGATCCACATAGAGATCCGCATAATCCAGGTTGAGATTCACATCATCCACACACTCCCGGAAGGAGATGGAGTACAGATAATTCGGGCAGACGTCGGTCATGGTATAGACCCGGAAATAAAAGCTGCAGAAAGAGATGCACCATAAGAGATAACCGGCGGACAAAAGGAGCATAAAGCCTGTGTGATAAGAGGACAGGAAACGGCAGCAAAGGAAAAGTCCTTTTATCAGGAAGAAGAGATAACTGATAAAGAAACTGTTAGCCCGGTAGACATAGCCGGATCCGGACAGACCAATGGTGATGAGACCGCTGAGAAAGAACAGCAGATAGATGCTGTCGGCCTGAAAAGTCCGCTTGTACAGAGAGACAAGAAAACTGTAAACTGCACCGATAAATCCCAGAACAATAAAAGGAATGGATAAGGGATAAAGCGTGTAAAATTTAGGTACGGCATCTAAACGGTAGGAACCACATGTCAAGGTAATCTTTATGATATCTTTTATATTTTCCCAGAAAGAAGTGACTCCCACATCGGACATGCGCTCGGAGGCGATGGGAGATATGGTAAGCCCCAGAAAATGAATGGTTTCCCAGTGGAATAACAGGGAGCATACAAATAATATTACGGGCAGAGCTGTAATACATACACATGCAGCCCAGAGCAGAACCCGGCGGAAGGATATTTCTTTCGTGTATAGCAGATACAGGGAAATGCAGATCAGAAAAATAGGGATCAGGAAGTAACTCAGTGCATACGAATACATCGTGATACCAAAAAAGACTCCGGATAATATAAGGTTCCGAAGGGTCTTAGTCTGTGTGAAACGGATGAGAAACAGCAATGCTACAGCTGAGCAGCACAACATAAGATTACAGTCCAGGGCAAAACGGGCGGACATGATATAATAGGGGCAGACTGCCAACAGGAAAGCAGCAGCAATACTCCATTTTTGATCATCGAACACCAGACGGATACTTTTGGTCCCGACAAAAAACAGCAACAGGCTTGCAAGGACGGCGGGAATTTTGAGAAGCGCAAGAGACAGGTTGCCCTGTCCGACTGTCCGGATCAGCAGAGCCAGTAAGTAGGTATAAAGAGGACTCTGACCACCATAAAAATTCTGAGGGTAAAAAGGGCGTACATTGAGATACCGGTCGGTTCCGTAATGAGCCAGACACCAGGCATTATAACCCAGTCCTGCTTCATCGATATGAAGAACGTCAGGCAGGCTTTCCAGACGATAAACGCGCAGGAAGACCGCAATGAGAAACAACAGCAGGATGGCTGCGGAATACCAGTATTTTTTCACCAGAGATTTCAGATCCTTCATTTGTGGATACCTCGCAATCAATCAAAATAAAATAAGTAATACGGTGAAAATTCTACCGTATGGCAGGAAAGTCCGGAATCGTTCAGATAAGAAATAAATTCCTGATTTTCTTTGCGGACAATGTAGGCTGCGGAAGGAGAGAGCGGAGTGGAAGCATTCAGTATATAATGCTTGGGAATTTCATCGTCTTCTTCCCGGGCGGACAGGGGAACGCGCTCATAAGGAGAAATAGGATAATAAAAATACAAAAACTCCTCTACATCAACGCAGTCCGCATAGATCTCTTTATCCCCGAGATTTTCGTCAATATAGGTGACAATGTCGGAAATATCGGCAAAATAGAAGGAATTTGCATAGGTATGCAGATCCAGCACGGAATATATAGTGTAATAGTAACGCATAAACGAAGCAATCCACAGCACATAGCCATAAGCCATAATGCTCAGAAATGCTTTCCGGTAAACGGTAAAAAAATCGCAACATGCCCGGATACCACGGAGAAAAAAGAACAGATAACAGATAACAGATATAGATGCTGTTGGCACGATATAGATGATCTGTAGGTGTCAGAGCAACCACAAAGGAGCAGCTGATGAAATAGAACAGATATACTGTGCCGGAATGAAAACAGCGTGTCCGGAAGGAATTTCCGAAGTCATAAACGGAACATAACATTCCCAACAGGATAAAAGGGATGGAAACCGGGTATAAGGTATAGAATTTATCCACGGAATCCATAGGATAAATACTGTATGTCAGAGTGATCTTAAGGTTGTTCCACAGATTTGCACCCAATGAGGAAAAAGAAATTTCATCCATGCGGTTGCCGGAAATAGGAGAAATTGTAAAGCCGAGAAAATGAATAGGCTCTGCATGGAAGAGAAGTGTGTAGGCAAAAAGGATCACGGGCAATGTCGTAATGCAGACACTGACCGCCCACAACAGTGTTCTGGAAAACGTGATTTTTTTATGGTAAAGCATGTAAAGAGAGATCAGAACCAGAAAAATAGGTATGATCAGATAACTCAATGCATAAGAGTACAAGCTGATACCGAAGCAGACTCCGGACAGAAGTAAAGTATGCAGTTTTCCTGTTTTCAGATACAAAAGCAGTACAAGAACAGAGCAGGAAATGCAACACAACATCAGATTGCAGTCCAGGGCATAACGTCCGGACATCACAAAATACGGGCAGAAACACAGAAAAAGAGCAGCAGCGAGGGTGATTTTTTTATTATCAAAGATAAGGGACATGCTCCTGGTGCCGGTGATCCACAGAAGAATACTGGCAAAGGCAGCAGGAATCTTACCAGAAAAACGGACAGATTCCCCTTCCCGAAAAACTTGATCAGCAATACGACAAGGTAAGTATAGAGAGGGCTTTGACCACCGTAAAAATTCTGCGGATAGAAAGGCAGCACATTGAGATAACGATCGGTACCGTAATTGGCCAGACACCAGGAGTTATATCCAAGAGCGGCTTCGTCTATATGTAAAACATCCGGTAAAACGGTCAGTTTATAGAATCTTAAAAATACTGTGACACAAAACAGAAAAAGTAATGTGATCTGATACCAGTTTTGTTTGCATAAATTCTTCATCTCGTGTATCCTTATATATTATGATGTCGGGGTCAAAAGAAAAAGAAAATCAACAAGGCAGAGGTCATAGGAAAAGGTCTGCTGACGGTGCTGCTCATTGCACTGGAATTAGCCATCTGGCCGGGATACCTGGTGTATAATAACTATATGAGCAGCTCTTACAGTGAATACAGTGTGTATAGTGAGCCCATCACGGAACGGACGGAGATCACACAGTATTTTAAGCCGCTGTATTCCAGATTGGATCAGATAGAATTTGCGCTGGGATTTGAGCAGGAAGCGGTGACAGATCAGGTATTGCATTTTGTACTATATGATGAAAAGAATACAGAGCTGATGTCACAGGATTTTCCTCTCGGAAGTATGAGTGCGGATCATTTCTACGCACTTCCCCTGGGGGTGTCACTTTCCGGAAAACAGACATATCATTGGACGCTTACAATACCGGAAACCGCAGAATGCAATATCCGGTTTATGTATGCGGAACATGGAAACGGTGTGGCCCCGGAGAATATACGTCTTGAAAGGAACGGCGGGTTGTTTGCTGCGGAAGATGCACAGGCTACGACCAGATATTATTATAAGATACATCCGGATAAAGTGATCATAATAGGTGGTTACTGGCTGGGAAATGCTTTGATTTATCTCATTCTTTTGGAAACTATGAATAAAGCGTTCAAATATTGGAGAAATAAGAAGGGTACAGCAGATGAAACAGTTGCTTAAGGAAAACAGTAAATGGAAAAACGTTGGATGGTTTTTCCGGATCTTATTCATGATATTTGCGTTGACACCGGGCTGTCTGACAACATTGAGTGACGGATTGGACGGTCTGCATGTGGAAATGGTTTTTCTGACCATGGGTGTGGGAGCAGTATGCTGGATCACGAAGGACGAATCTCTGAGAAAAAACAGATGGCTGCATGTTTTGTGTGCCTTTTTTGCATTTACTACAGTAATGGGGACAAGCTATCATGAGCAGGGCAGCTGGAACTATGTGTTTGGAAACTTTGCTCAGTTCCTGTTGGCACTGGTGGTGATGGCCGGTTATTACAACCTGTATGAGAGTCTCATTGCGTTGGGAGCCTATGTGTCGGAACATTGGGAAGGAGTGCGCAGGAGAGAAATAAAGGGGAAAATAGAGAATTTTATTTTCGAAGCCCATCCCTTCTGGAGTACTTTTGCCATAGCAATGCTGTGTGCGCTGCCCTATATGATAAGTTTTTTCCCGGGACCGATTCAGGCGGATGCATTTGAACAGGTGTGGAAGTACATGGGAATTATTGAAAACAGCAATAAACACCCGGTGGTATCCACAGCAATCATGGGAAGATGCCTGGCTTTCGGAAGAGTGGTACTGGGATCCGACAATCTTGGAATTTTTACCTATACTTTGATACAGTCCCTATTGCAGGCAGTTGGAATCTCATATCTCGTCTGCGTTATGAAAAAAATGAAAGCTCCGGTCTGGATCCGTTGGTTCGGACTTCTGTTTCTTACTGTGTTTCCGCTATTTCCCATGTGGGGATTTACTATGGTGAAGGATGCACAGTACTATATCAGCCTGTTGTATTTTGGAGTGTCATTTGCGGATATCCTGGTAGATGGAACGGAAAAGAAAAAATGGTGGAAACAGATCGTATTCCTCTATTCTTCCTACGGTATGATCCTCTGCAGAAAAGAAGGCAGATATCTTTTGGTGGGGGCGCTGATCTGTCTGTTTTTCTATCATAAAAAGCAGTGGAAATTATACTTGTTTACAGCAGTAACCGGTTTTATGATCCTGTTCTATATAGAGCAGATATATATGCCGGCACATGATATTGAAGAGGGGAGACTGGCGGAAGGACTATCGGCCCCTATTCAACAGACGGCAAGATACCAGAGGGATCACGGAGCAGAGGTCACGGAGGAAGAACGGGCGATTCTGTCGGAATTGTTTGATGACTATGATCAGATGGGAACGGCACATTATTCACCGGAGATATCCGATGCGGCCAAAGACCAGATGATATCCCATCCCACGAAGGAACAACTGAAGAATTATTTTAAAGTCTGGTTTGCACAGTTCTGCAAGCATCCGGATACTTATTTCCAGGCATTTTTTAACCAGACTTACGGATATTTTTATACGGACCGGAAGGACAGACTGGGAACGCCGATCATAGAGACTACGGTTGGCAGAGAGCAGCTTTCGATGGAAGAGTTCTATATGGAAATAGGATTTCCTCCACAACTGAAAGGCATGAGAGAATTTCTGATCGGCATGATACATTTTGTAACACAATTCCCGCTGATCTCCCTGTTGTATAATGCGGGATTTCACGGATACTTGCTGATGGGATATGTGGTGTATCTGCTGGGATCGAAAAAGGGAAAGCGGATTTTGCTGATAGTACCCACACTGCTGGTGTTTGCGGTATGCATTCTTTCCCCGGTCAACGGAGAACTGCGCTATATGCTGCCGGTGATGATAATGCTTCCGCTAAATCTGACATGGTGTGCTTATCAGGAAAGAGAATCTGTTGCAGAAAAAGAGGAGAAATAAAATGACATATAAAAAACCGGAACTTTTAATCCCGGCCAGCAGCCTGGAAGTATTAAAAACGGCTGTTATTTTTGGCGCGGATGCTGTTTATATCGGCGGAGAAGCTTTTGGACTGCGGGCCAAGGCAAAAAATTTCAGCAGTGAAGAAATGGTGGAAGGAGTTGCATTCGCCCATGCACATGGAGTGAAGGTTTATGTGACGGCCAATATTCTGGCGCATAATTATGATCTCGAGGGAGCCAGAAAATATTTTGCCGAGCTGCGGGATATGAAGCCGGAGCAGCCGGATGCGCTGATCATTTCCGATCCGGGAATGTTCATGATCGCCAAAGAAGTCTGGCCCCAGGTGGAGGTGCATATTTCCACGCAGGCCAACAATACCAACTATGAGACATATCTGTTCTGGTGGAAGCTGGGAGCCAAAAGAGTGGTGTCTGCCAGAGAACTGTCACTGGTAGAGATCAAGGGAATCCGGGAGAAGATTCCTGCGGAAATGGAGATTGAGAGTTTTGTCCACGGGGCAATGTGTATCTCTTATTCCGGCAGATGTCTGCTGAGCAATTTCTTTACAGGAAGAGATGCCAACAGAGGTGCCTGCACACATCCCTGCCGCTGGAAATATGCGGTGGTGGAGGAGACCCGTCCCGGAGAATATCTGCCGGTCTACGAGAATGAGCGGGGGACATATATTTTCAACTCCAAGGATCTGTGCATGATCGAACATATTCCGGAGCTGGTGGAGGCAGGAATCGACAGTCTCAAGATCGAGGGGCGTATGAAGACCGCATTGTATGTGGCAACGGTAGCCAGAACCTACCGGAAGGCCATTGATGATTATTTTGCCGATCCGGAGCTGTACGAGAAAAATATGGACTGGTACAAGGCAGAGATCTCCAAGTGCACCTATCGTCAGTTTACGACGGGGTTCTATTTCGGCAAGCCGGATGAAAATACGCAGATCTATGATAATAACACTTACGTGAACGAATATATTTATCTGGGAATTGTGGAGGCAGTAAAGGATTCTCTGTGCCGGATCGAGCAGCGGAACAAATTCTGCGTGGGCGATTCCATAGAAATCATGAAGCCTGACGGCACCAATGTACCGGTCACGGTGGAAGCTATGTACACCGAGGAGGGAGAAAGTGTGGACAGTGCACCCCATCCCAAGCAGGTGCTGTGGATAAAGTTATCCATGCCGCCGCAGGAATTTGATTTGCTGCGTCAGAAAAATGCTGATTGAGAAAGAGTGACCGGAGGTAACGCCTTATGAAAAGGGAAGGCAGAATTCATAAAGGAGTGTCCATAGGTGCCTATAGTATTCTCATCGCTTTTATGCTGTTGCTGTTGTGGACAGTACTCAGGTATCCGGGGAATCATCTGATCCCATGGCAGATGGCTCTGGGGGTGGCGGCTGCTACAGTGTTGCTGCTGGCGGCCGGTGCGGCATGGAATAAAATATATACGGTGACAGGCCGGAGAAATTCGCTGTATGCCGTAGCGCTGGTATTGTTTGGGGTGCTGCTTTATGTGGTTTCATTGAGCCGGCAGGGGAATGAGAATACTCTGCTGGATTACACCTATGTCTATCGGGATGCTCTGAATCTGGCGAACGGGAGAGAACTGGAAGACACCAATTATTTTTTGACCTATTCGAATAATCTGAAGCCGATGCTTTTGCTTTCCGTTCTGTTTCGGATGGCATTGCTGATGGATGTGTCCCCGTTTTATTTTGTTTTGCTGCGGAATGTAATTCTGGTGATGCTGGTGGCATGTGCCTGTGGTTATCTTGCGGAACGGAATGGGGATACTTGCTGGAGATTTCCGATCCTGCTTGCCTTTGTATTTCTGCTTCCGATGTGGGAGATGACTGCCGTGTTTTATACGGATTCCATGAGCTTCGGTATGGGAATCCTGGGACTGGCTTTCCTGAAATTGGCGGCAGCATCCAGGGGGAAGCGCCGGCAGATCCTGTGGGCGCTGCTTGCGGCCGGTATGGCAGTACTGGCAGGCACATGGAAGATCACAGTGATCATACCGCTGATCGCATGCGCTGTGATCCTCTTGTGGCAGAGAGTGTCGGTGGACCGTCGAGTGACATTGCTGTTTGGAGGTTTTGTCGTGATTCTTGGAGTGGCTCTGCAGCTCTGGGCCAATTCCTACGAGATCACAAAGGAAGCAGCTGAAACAGCCAATCCTGTGATCAGCTGGGTGGCACTGGGAATGAAGGAAGACGGTTCCTGGACCAACAACACAGAGTTTGTGGATCATATGTATGAATTTTCCACCAGACAGGAAAAACAGCAATACAGTATGGAATATATTCGTGAAAACAGATCGGAATTCTGGAATCCCGTACATTTGCGCAAAAAGGCAAGCTATAATTTTGCCAACGGAAATCTGGGGGCCAGTGCATTTTTGAACGTGGAGTACAGCGATGGAACCCTGCTCTGGGAAATGTTTTCGCCCTGGGGAAAATACTACTGGCGCACCTGTCAGTATTGTTTCTGCTATCTGGTGTCCATGTATGTGCTGTTACTGATCGGAATGATCCTCAGCCTTCGCAATATTATCAGAGATCAGGAACCACCTGTAATGCTGATGATCTGTCAGTTGGGATTTATCGGTATCGTTGTTTTTTTAATGTTCTGGGAAGCCAGCGGAAGACAGATGTACAATCAGATGCCCGGAATCCTGCTGGGAAGTGTTCTGAGTATAGAGTATTTTTGGAAAAACTTATCACTAAAACCTCGAAAATAATAATTGACCATTATAACGCACATGTTGTACACTGTATTCGATATTATTTTATTGTATACCGAAGGGAAGTAGGGACATGCGCGAAGAATTGAATGTAGAGGAGCTTTTTGCCAGCAAGGTGTTTACCCTGGGCAAGATGAAAGAGAGGCTCCCAAAGAGTACTTACAAAGAAGTGAAGAAGATCATGGATCAGGGAGGAGAACTTTCCCTGGCAACTGCGGATGTAGTGGCAAGTGCCATGAAGGATTGGGCCATCGAGAACGGTGCCACTCATTATACCCACTGGTTCCAGCCGTTGACCGGCATTACCGCAGAGAAACATGATGCTTTTGTGACACATCCTGATGAGGATGGCCGGATGATCATGGAATTTTCCGGCAAAGAACTGATCAAGGGAGAGCCCGATGCATCTTCTTTCCCTTCCGGAGGCTTACGTGCTACCTTTGAGGCAAGAGGTTACACTACATGGGACATCACTTCCCCCGCATTTATCAAAGAGACCGCTACCGGTCCGACCCTTTGTATCCCTACAGCATTCTGTTCTTATAAAGGCGAAGCACTGGATAAGAAGACACCGTTACTTCGTTCCATGGAGGCTCTGAGCAAGCAGGCGATCCGTATCGTCCGCCTGTTCGGCAATACAGAAGCTACCAAAGTACTGCCTTCCGTTGGCGCGGAGCAGGAATATTTCCTGGTAGATTCTGCCAAGGCTTTGCAGCGTGAAGATATTATTTTCGCCGGACGAACCCTGTTCGGTGCTCCCGCCCCCAAGGGACAGGAGATGGATGACCACTATTTCGGTGTTATCCGTGAGCGTATCGGTGGTTTCATGCATGATGTCAATATCGAGCTGTGGAAGCTGGGTGTAACATCCAAGACCCAGCATAATGAGGCGGCTCCCGCACAGCATGAAGTGGCGCCCATCTACGAGTCTGCCAATGTGGCAGTGGATCACAACCAGCTGGTAATGGAGACTCTGAAGCGTGTGGCAGGCAAGCACGGTCTGCGCTGCATGCTGCATGAGAAGCCTTTTGCCGGAGTAAACGGTTCCGGTAAGCATAACAACTGGTCCATCACTACGGACAATGGTGTAAACCTTCTGGAGCCCGGCCAGACCCCCAATGAAAATATTCAGTTCCTGCTGGTACTGGCATGTATCATGAAAGCTGTAGATACCCATGCGGATCTGCTGCGTCAGAGTGCGTCCAATGTAGGTAACGATCACAGACTGGGCGGTTACGAGGCACCCCCTGCCATTATTTCGATCTTCCTGGGCGAACAGCTGGAGGATGTGGTGGCACAGCTGGTGGAGACCGGTAAAGCAGACAATCTGAAAGAAGGCGGTGTACTTCGCACCGGTGTATCCACATTGCCGGATTTTGTAAAGGATGCTACCGACAGAAACCGTACTTCACCGTTTGCCTTTACAGGAAATAAATTCGAATTCCGTATGGTGGGAAGCGAGGATTCCATCGGAAGCCCCAACACCACCCTGAATGCCATTGTGGCAGAGGCGTTCTGCGAAGCTGCAGACCGTCTGGAAGGTGCGGAAGATTTCGATATGGCAGTCCATGATCTGATCAAGGAATATATGACGGAGCACCAGCGTATTATTTTCAATGGCAACGGTTATGCCAGGGAATGGGAAGAGGAAGCAGCCAGAAGAGGACTGCCCAATATTCCTTCCATGGTAGCAGCAGTAGATACTCTGACTACTCCCAAGGCTATCCATCTGTTTGAAAAGTTCGGTATTTTCACCGAGGCAGAGCTGCGTTCCCGCGCGGAGGTACTGTACGAGACCTATGCAAAGACCATCAATATCGAGGCACTGACTATGGTGGATATGGCAAACAAGCAGATCATTCCTGCAGTCATGAAATACAGCAAGTCGCTGGCAGATGCTGTTATTGCTATTACGGAAGCTGGCGGAGACACCTACGTGCCTACCCGTATGTTGCAGCAGATCACACAGAAGCTGACAGAGATGGAAAAGGCATCCGAGGCACTTCTCGAGGTGGAGAAAAAGGCTTCCGCCATGGAGAGAGGCAAGGAGCAGGCATTCTGTTATCATGATGAAGTCATGGTGGCAATGAACGCACTGAGAAAACCTGCGGATGAACTGGAAAAGCTGGTAGACAAGAAGTACTGGCCGTTCCCGACCTATGCGGATCTGTTGTTTGAGGTATAGAGCACTTCAGAGATCGCTTCGGATGCAAAAGTAAAGCCTCGTAGAGGCGATTTTGCGAATGGAGTTCTGAATAGTTACAATTTTTTTAAAAAAGGTATTGCATTCAAAAAAAATCTGTTGTATAGTAATGAGCCATAGAGGAGCGATCCTCACAAGTTAATATTTTTCAATGCGAAACGAAGGCGTTTACACTAGGAAGTGTAGCGCCTTTTTTTGTTGCTATTCAGAGCCGTAACTATCGTACATCTTCGGCGAATGCTTGCATGCGCAAGAAGATGTAACGATAGTTATTCGGCGAAGTAACTTACATAAGCAAAAGGAAAGCATCGAAGATGCGATTTTGCGCATGTAAGTTCTGAATAGCAACTGTGCAAGTAAGTCGCAGGAAGCATGGAAAATAGCAAGAATAAGGAGGAAACGAAGATGAGTGAAGTATTAAACGTGGAAGAAATCTTTGGCAGTAAGGTATTCACTCTGGGTAAGATGAGGGAAAGATTACCCAAGAGCGTATACAAAGAAGTGAAGAAGATCATTGATCACGGTGGAGAGCTGTCTCTGGCCACCGCTGATGTTGTAGCAAAGGCAATGAAGGATTGGGCCATCGAGAACGGTGCCACCCATTATACCCACTGGTTCCAGCCTCTGACCGGTATCACCGCAGAGAAGCACGATGCATTCGTAACCCATCCCGATGAGTATGGCAAGATGATCATGGAGTTCTCCGGTAAGGAGCTGATCAAGGGCGAGCCCGATGCATCTTCCTTCCCCTCCGGAGGCTTACGAGCTACCTTCGAGGCAAGAGGCTATACTGCATGGGATATCACCTCTCCCGCATTCCTGAAAGAGGATGCAACCGGCGTGATCCTCTGCATTCCCACTGCATTCTGTTCTTACAAGGGTGAGGCACTGGATAAGAAGACACCGCTTCTTCGTTCCATGGAAGCAGTCAGCACACAGGCACTGCGTATCGTAAGACTGTTCGGCAATACCGAAGCTACCAAGGTCGTAGCTAGCGTGGGACCGGAGCAGGAATATTTCCTGGTAGACAGAGACAAATACTTAAAGCGTGAAGACCTGATTTTCGCAGGACGTACCCTGTTCGGTGCACCCGCACCCAAGGGACAGGAGCTGGAGGATCATTACTTCGGTACTATCCGCGAGAGAATCGGTTCCTTCATGAAGGATCTGAACATTGAACTGTGGAAGCTGGGTGTAACCGCCAAGACACAGCATAACGAAGTGGCTCCCGCACAGCACGAGCTGGCTCCTATTTATGAGACCGCCAACATTGCGGTAGATCATAACCAGCTGGTTATGGAGACTATGAAGAAAGTAGCAGGACGTCACGGTATGACCTGCCTGTTGCATGAGAAGCCTTTCGCCGGAGTGAACGGTTCCGGTAAGCATAACAACTGGTCCCTGGGAACCGATAACGGTGTCAACCTGTTGGATCCCGGCGATACTCCCTAACGAGAACATCCAGTTCCTGTTAGTACTGGCATGTATCCTGAAAGCCGTAGATACCCATGCAGATCTGCTTCGTCAGAGTGCATCCGATGTCGGCAACGATCACAGACTGGGAGCTAACGAGGCACCCCCTGCCATCATTTCCGTATTCCTGGGCGAGCAGCTGGAGGATGTGGTAGCAGCTGGTTGAGACCGGTGATGCTACTCATTCCATCCAGGGCGGTAAACTGTTGACCGGCGTATCCACTCTGCCGGATCTGGATAAGGATGCCACTGACCGTAACAGAACTTCACCGTTTGCTTTCACCGGCAACAAGTTTGAGTTCCGTATGGTAGGTAGTGCAGACTCCATCGCCAGCCCCAACACCACTCTGAACGCTATCGTTGCAGAAGCTTTCTGCGAGGCAGCAGACATTCTGGAGAAAGCAGACGATTTCGATATTGCCGTACACGATCTGATCAAGAAGTACCTGACCGAGCATCAGAGAATCATCTTCAACGGCAACGGCTATTCCGAGGAATGGGTAGAAGAGGCAGCCAGAAGAGGACTTCCCAACATCAAGTCCATGGTAGAAGCTTCCGAGACTCTGACCACCGAAAAGTCTATCAAACTGTTCGAGAAGTTCGGTATCTTCACCAAGGCTGAGCTGGAATCCCGCGAGGAGGTTCTGTATGAGACCTACTCCAAGACCATCAACATCGAAGCTCTGACCATGGTAGATATGGCGAAGAAGCAGTACATTCCCGCAGTTATGGAGTACACCAGGACTCTGGCGGATACCGTACTGGCTGTTAAGAGTGCAGGTGCGGATGCAACCGTACAGACCACTGTACTGAAGAGCATTTCCGAGAAGCTGGCAGAGACACAGGCTGCTGAGACTGCTCTGGAGGATAAGCTGGCTGAGGCAGCAGGTATCGAGGATCCCAAGAAGCTTGCTTTCTTCTATAAAGATGTGGTACATACTGCAATGGATGACCTGAGAACTCCCGTGGATGAACTGGAAATGATGGTCGACAAGAAGGTATGGCCGGTACCCACCTACGGCGATCTGATCTTTGAAGTATAAATAGCGTTGCAAAATACCATAATACGTTTCTCTCATTGTGTTGAATGAAAACGGGGCTTGCCATATGATGGTGAGCCTCGTTTTGCAGTTATGTATGTTTCTTGGCATTGCTATGGGGAAAATCCTGTGTTATGATAACTGCATGATGAAAAATATACTGAAAAATAAGAAATTTTGGAAAATTATCTGTATTCTTGCAATCATTGCATATACGGCAAAAAATTTATTTATTGGTGCAGATACGGACGAAGGCTATGGTATCATGGCGGGTTATCGTCTTGCCATGGGAGACCGGCTGCTGTTGGAAATGTGGGAACCACACCAGACTTCTGCCATTTTTACGGCGGTTTTTATCAGGCTGTTTGTGAAGCTGACCGGTGGAGTGAATTATCTGAACCTGTTTTTGCGGCTCGTATTTTTTCCAATCCAGGCGTGCGTCAGCGTCTTTCTGTATAAGACGATCCGCAGGACGGTGCCGCAGATGGATGAGAATGTGGCAGCACTGATGGGGCTTCTCTACTATGTGACAACACCCAAGTCCATTTTTATTCCGGAGTATTCCAATCTTCATAACTGGTTCTTTGCACTTATGGTGCTGTGCCTTCTGAGATACTTCGGAGCGAAGGACTCCGAGGGCAGACAGACAGCAGGAGAGCTGCGGTGGCTGGTGCTGGCAGGTATATTCATGACCTGTGATGTGCTGGCTTATCCAAGTATGGTACTGGTATTTTTGTGCTGCCTGGTATTTCTGCTGGTGCGCAGATCAGAGAAAAAATGGAAAGAACTCTGTGCTTATGTACTGCCCTGTGTGGCAAGTGCGGCAGTAATGTTTACATATCTTCTGAGTTATATGACACCGCAGAAAATGTTGGAGATGGCAGGCGAGATCCTGGGAGAGGGGTCCCATCAGACTACTGTGGGAGAAAAATTGTTGGGATGGGGGTCAAGCCTGGGAGAGATGGCCATGATCCTTCTGTGTGCCCTGCTGGTGTCTCTGGGAATCCGATGGTTTATAGAGAAGGTATGGAAGAAAAAACTTCCCGGACTGCTACAGCTTCCGGGCATGCTGTTTTTCGTAATTGTATTTCTGATCCAGATCTGGTTCTGGCTGTTCAGTTCCTTTAATGCAATTTACCCGCAGCTTTTGCTGATGGCAGTATCCCTGGCGGGATGTTATACCTATCTGCGCAGAGACAAGACGGAAAAGCTGTTCTATGAACTGATCCTGCTGGCATTTGTCAATTATTTTTCGGTACTTCTGTTGTCTAACTGGGGACCGATGCTGCTGGTCACCTATCTCATTATGGGAGCAGTGGCCGGACTGGTATGCCTGGGAGACTACTGGCAGAAGGAAAACACCGCAGGAAAGAAGGCAATTCAGATCCTGTGCCTGATCCTTGTGCTTGGGAATGCATTTTCCTATACCTGGCTGATTCTGGGATCCCAGGAATATCATGCCTATGTGATTCAAAATGTGCGTGGCATCAACAGAGAGGGATTACGCGCCGGAATCCTCACGGATTATATGACTGCATACCGTTACAACAATAATCTGGCTGTATGGCCGGAGGCCGTGCCGGACGGCAGTACCGTGCTTTATGTGGGACCGTCCCAGTTCTATTGTATGCTCGGAGAACATAAGCAGGCATCCCCTGATACGATCTGCTCTATGATCTATGATGAGCGTCTGTTGGACTACTGGAAGATCAATCCGGACAGATATCCGGATGTGGTGGTATTTGAAAGCTGTTATGGAGATATTGCCCAGGAAGGAGAGAACAGCTTTATCTGGAACTGGTTGATGGAGGATTTCCAGCCGGCAGAGAGGAAGGATTACCCCTATATCACAGTGTTTATGCGATGATTTTACGGAAATTGTTCTAATTTCATATATTTTTTAAAATTTTTTTAAATTGGGTATTGCAAAATGGGAACAGATAGTGTATACTTCATCAAGTAAACGACATAGGGCTATCGCCAAACGGTAAGGCAACGGACTCTGACTCCGTCATTTCAAGGTTCGAATCCTTGTAGCCCTGCGAAGCAGGGGTTGACCTGCGAATAGGAACCTCAGTAGAGAAATCTGCTGAGGTTTTTTCGTGTCCGGAAAATATTGGATTTACAGGAATTATGAATAAGCAGATTTAGGAAGCGAGTAATGAAGCATTATAGAACGAGGCGGAAGATGTATACTGATTTCTGCGGAGCAAGCTGAAAATTTACTTATGGATAAGTCAATTCATAGGTAATGGTTTTGAGTAAAAAATGAATATGACGGTTCTAAGGGCAAAAATTTCGGTTTTTGCCCTATTTTGTCGAAAAAAAGTGAAAAAGACAAGGAGAAAATGCAACAGAATCTCAAATGAGAACACAATGAGGATACGCTATAATTTATCCTATGATAAGCAATACTCAATGATATTATCGGAATTGAGGTGGGATAAGACCAGATAATTTATGAGAGAAGGTAATGTACATGAACGATCAAAAAAGACACAAGGAGGGAGCAGCAGACATTTATAGAACCCTTATGGATTTGGTAGGACCGGAGGATACAGAACTGATATTTGAAGAGTTCCGTGGGCAACAGGTCACCTTTCCGAAGAGATTCTACAAGGCGGATTATGTAGCAGGAGAAGTGAAACGTCGTTATGATGGTACGAACCTGCAGGAGCTTGCAAAAGAATTTGATTATACGGACAGACATTTGCGAAGTAAAGATATGGCAAGTGGTTGTAATTGCTGGAACGAAAGGAGAGAAATGATATGGCAGCAAATGTAGAAACTATGTTTTACACAAGAGAAAAACCATGGCACGGATTAGGAATAAGGGTGGCAGAGGCATTGACATCCAAAGAAGCTTTAACGAAGGCTGGATTAGATTGGCACGTGGTGCAGAAACCGCTGACAACTTATGATGGAAGCCCGGTTCCGGGATATTTTGCTAATATTCGTGACAAAGATGACAAGCTTTTGGGAGTAGTAACAGACCGATATACCGTAATTCAGAATGAAGATGCTTTTGCCTTTACCGATGGGCTGTTGGGTGCAGGAGTTAGATATGAGACAGCCGGCAGTTTGTCGGAGGGTAGAAGAGTATGGATATTGGCTAAACTTCCCAACGAATACATTATCAGGGGTGACAGGATCAGCCCCTATATGGTGTTTTCGAAAGGGGCTATTTGCTGGAGCTTTGATAAAAGGTCATGCGGAAAAAGCTGTTTCTTAGCTTTGTTGATGCGTTGACAGTAAAGACTAGTCTTACAGATAAGGCGCTGGAGATACTCTGCTTGATCTATAAAGAATCGCCGTGTGTTGATATAGAGGATTTTGTCACTCCCACCAAAACGGGTGCGTGCAATACGGTAACCAACCTGGAACATCGAGCTGAAGCAATTTATCGAGCAGCAGATCTCGAGGAATTGGGAGGCAGTCTTCATGTACTTCGACGAACTTTGGCAACAGATATGTATGATAATGGAGCACCAATTAAACAGATTGCTTCTTACATCGGTGATTCTGAGGCTACTACAGAAAAATATTATATTGCTGTCAGAAAAAAGATTATTTCCGAGGGGAAGGTGACGCAGATTGTACCAGTACCTGTTCAAAGGCGGACACAGAAAATATCATAGGGCAGCCATTGAGAAAATGAGAGGCTTGTGGTACTATGATTATAGGAAACGGCACATATTATGAATGGAAAGAAGGTGTAGGTAATGCCGCAGCAACTTGAAAATTTATTGAAGATTTATCGGGAGGAACTGGAAAAGGTTACGGATGACAGAGTAAAAAAGGTTATTCTATACGGATCGTATGCGAGAGGAGATTTTCGCCCGGATTCAGATGTGGATGTCATGGTATTGGTGGATGCGAATGTGGACAATGTAAGCCCCTTGGAAAGAAAGATCTGCGATATTACTTATGACTTCAATAATGAGCATGAGACGGATATCATGCCGGTAGTGCAGAGCAAGGATCACTTCGACTACTGGAAGAATGCGGATATGTTTTACCGCAATGTGGAGAAAGAGGGGGTAGTTATTTGAACAAATCGGAATCGGAAGGAACTTTTGCGGATGTGGCAAGGTATAAATGGGAGCAGGCAAAAGATGACCTGGAAACCGCAGAAATCCTATTAGAGGCTGGAAAATATAAGGCAGCCAATAACAGAGCGTACTATTCCTGCTATCATGCGATAGATGCAGTATTGGCGATGGAGCCGATTGCATTTAAAAAGCACAAGGACACGTTGGGATACTTTAACAAAAATTATGTCAACAAGGAAATCTTCCCCAGAGAGATAGGAAGAAAAATATCCCGGTTGGAGGTTATCCGTCATAAGAGTGATTATGATACCTTTTATATTGCGAGTAGGGAAGATGCCCTGGAGCAGATCGACGTAGCAAAAGAAGTTGTCGAACTGGTGAAGGATTACTTGGTACAAAAAGGGCTGTTTTGAGAGCGATAGGTCAATTCATAGGTCAATTCCGAACAGGACAATCTGTGGAAGCCTTGTTATTACGGGAATAGCGCTAAAAAAGGCAACGGACTCTGACTCCGTCATTTCAAGGTTCGAATCCTTGTAGCCCTGCGAAGCAGGGGTTGACCTGCTAAGAAGACCTCAGTAGAGAAATCTGCTGAGGTTTTTTTGTGTCAAATTCTAAAAAAAACCATAGCAATCACTAAAATTCTCATATTTTCAAAAAAAACACAAATGTTAAAATGAAATCATTCCAAAAAGAAAGAAGACAGGAGTGAGTTTATGGGAAAAACAAAAATGAAAAGAACGGAGGCTGGATCCGGTAATTTAAAGGAGCATTTTAAAAGAAACTGGCCTTATTATGTGATGATGTTGCCTGGAATTATATATCTTGTTATGTTTAAGTATATTCCTATGCTTGGTAGCGTAATCGCATTTAAAGATTATTCTGCATATAAAGGAATTTGGGATAGTGCATGGTGTGGATTGACTAATTTTAAAAAGCTGTTTACATATCCGGATTTTTACAAAATCCTCAGAAATACGGTTGTTCTGGGATTGCTGAAGACTGTTTTGACATTTCCGGTTCCCGTCATTTTGGCATTGATGTTAAATGAACTACGAAATGCTAAGGTGAAAAAGGGAATACAGACGATTATTTGTATCCCATATTTTGTATCCTGGGTAGTGGTAGGAGGACTGGTATTCGATATTTTTGGCATTGGTGGACTGTTTAATAACGTAAGAGAATTTCTGGGAATGTCTCCCTTACTGGTAATGCAGAAAGAAAGCTGGTTTCGTCCTATTTATGTTCTTTCTACGATATGGAAAGAATCTGGCTGGGGTACGGTAGTATATCTGGCGGCAATTAGCGGAATGGATCCGAGTTTGTATGAATCAGCTTCTATTGATGGTGCGTCGCGATTCCAGAAAATGAAATTCATTACATTTCCTCTTTTAGTGCCTACGGTGCTTACACTTTTACTTTTGAACATCGGAAGCTTTTTAACACTTGGATTTGATCAAGTATATAATTTATACACACCAATGACTTATTCAGTGGCAGATATTTTTGATACGTATGTTTTCCGTGTCGGAATTCAACAGGCACAATACAGTTTCGCAACAGCGGTAGGATTGTTCCAGTCGGTAGTAGGTCTGTTTATGGTAGTTACTTTCAATAAAATTGCAAATAAAGTTTCAGAAGACGGAGGATTGTGGTAATGAAGGCTTATACGAAAAAATCACATGTACGGGAATCTGCAAACGATAAAATCTTTGGGTTTGTAATTAGCTTGATTCTAATATTGTTTGCCGTTATTACGGCCATCCCACTTATTTCTGAGGCTGCAGTATCCTTGAGCTCCAAAACGGCATCACAGATGAATCAGATTAATTTATTACCGGTAGGATTTACGTTTGATTCCTGGAAATATCTTTTTATGAAAGGAAAAATATGGATGCCTTTCTTGATTTCGGTTTCTTCCACAGTGTTGGGTGTGGCGATAGCATTATTACTAAATGTTTTAATGGCATATCCGTTGTCGAAAACAGAATTCCGACCGTCCAAATATATTATGTTATTTGTGGTATTTACTATGGTGTTTGCTGCTCCTAAAGTTCCTTATTTTTTGACGTTACGTTCTTATGGATTATACAATAATTACTGGGTGTTAATTCTTCCTCATATTATGACAGCGTATAACCTGATTATAGTCAGAACATTTTTCAAACAGTTTCCCCGGGAGTTGGAAGAAGCTGCAATGATTGATGGATGTGGAAAATTTCGTATTTTGCTTCAAATTGTGCTTCCGGCTTCGAAAGCAGTGCTGGCTACGGTAGGATTATTTTACGGAGTGACAATGTGGAACCAATATGAGCATCCGATGATGTTTATACAAAATATGAACCTGTTTCCTTTACAAATGAAGATTCGAACAATTGTTGACGGAGGTGGAGAATTACAGGCAGTTACCATGGCACAGACGGCAAATTATACATCCGCAACGCTCAGCGCAGCAGCGGTTGTATTTGCGATTCTTCCGGTTTTGGTCGCGTATCCCTGGATACAGAAATATTTTGCGAAAGGTGCAATGCTAGGGTCTGTAAAGGGATAAATAAAAACTAAAAAAACACAGAGTAAGAACTAAAAAGCCCATATTTCAAAAGAAATAGGAGCTGATAAAATAGAATTACCAAAAGAAAGAACGAGGTGGAAAGGTATGAAAAAAAGGTATGCAAAGAAACTAATGAGTGCAACGCTGGCATCGGTGATGGTGATGTCAATGTTGTCGGGGTGTGGAAGTGCTGATTCTAAGAGCACAGAAGCAACAGAACAGACGGCAGAGGCTTCTACAGATGAGGATATTGAAATCTGGAGCACCAACAATGGATACCTTCCGGTGGAAGCAGGAAGTGAACTGTATAATTTTTATAAAGATATCATAGGTGTAGGGATTGTACAGCCTTATGTAGAGTGGAATGGTGGAGAAACCTATTTGGAGCAGTTGAATCTCAGAATTGCTGCCGGAGATATGCCGGATATGTTTACTCCCTGGAATGGTGTAGAGACAGAATTAATTGCGAATGGAGCATTACTGGATCTGACAGATCTGTTGCCTGAAAAAGCACCTCATTTGTGGGAGAGCATTCCGGAGGATGTCTGGGACGCAGTAAAAGCGAATGATCCGACCGGGCAAAACCGCATCTATGTGATTCCGCAGGTTATGAGTTACGGAAGAAATGGCGCTATGATTCGTAAGGACTGGCTGGATAATCTCGGTCTGGACATGCCCACAACCCAGGAAGAGTTTGTAGAAGTACTCAGAGCATTTAAAAACGATGATCCCAATGGCAATGGGGTGGCAGATGAAATCCCTACAGGTGGTCGTGCAGAAGCAAGATGGATGGGACAGTTGTTTGGACAGTACGGAATTGCAATGTGGGAAGGATATCCTCAGTGGGATATTTATGATGGAGAACTTACTTACTCTGCAGTAACCAAGAATATGCGAGATTGTCTGGAGTGGATGTCCGGGTTATATGCAGAAGGATTGCTCGACCCAGAGACTTTTCTAAATGATAAGGCTGCGTGGGACGGTAAAATCAATTCAGGTGTGGTTGGTATTTGGGAACATTTGCCTCAGGAATGCTATAATTATGCGGAAAATATTTATAATGGTACCGGAGTAAAACCGGAAATCGCTGTATTACCTGCCATTTCAGCACCCGGATATGAAGGGTATTATACAATGCGTCAGATGAACGGCGGAGGATTTGTTGTAGCAAATACGGATGATGAAGCGAAGATTGACAGAATCATGAAAGTATTAGATGCTTATGGAAACCAGGATCTGTGGATGAAATTTTATAATGGTGTGGAAGGTATGCACAGTGAAGTGGTAAACGGGGAATCCGTTCGTCTGCCGGATGATCCATCCACGCAGCAGAATTTGGTATTAGTACCTTTCAACCAAATTGCAACCATTGATTTCCAAGTGAATGTACTGTCTTCCCAGTTAACAGATGACAGAGCATGGGCAGTATCTCAGGCAATTGAGAATGCTCAGGAAAACCAGAAATATGTAAAGAGTTTTGCTGGGGACGGTATGCCGGAATCGATTACTTCTGATTATCCGGATATTGCTAACCGGACTTTATATATTGAATATGCTACCAAGATTATCACCGGAGAATACTCCATTGATAAGTTTGATGAATTTGTAGAAAAATGGTATGCCACCGGTGGAACGGAAGTAACTGAGAAAGCAAGAGAGTGGTACGCAAAAAAAGCACAGTAATATTCTGCAAGAAGATGAGGAGTCCTGAGAGTTTATTTCCCCAGGACTCCTTTGTAGAAACAGGAGTACAAAAGAATGCAGAGCTATAATCCATATCTGCCTTTGTGGGAATATATTCCGGACGGAGAACCACATGTATTTGGTGACAGGGTTTATCTATACGGAAGCCATGACGGGTTTGGCGGAAATAAGTATTGCATGAACGATTATGTCTGTTGGTCTGCCAATGTTCATGACCTAAAGGAATGGAGATACGAAGGCATTATCTACCGGAGCAGCCAGGATCCAAGAATGCCGGATGGTAACAGACAAATCTGGGCACCGGATGTCGCAAGAGGCAAGGATGGAAGATACTATTTATATTATTGCCCGGACGGTGACGGAGAGGCAATCGGTGTAGCTGTATGCAATGAACCTGCAGGACAATATCAATTCTATGGAATTGTGCAGGATAAAAAAGGACAATGGATCGGAAAACGGGAAGGGGATATCTGGCAGTTTGATCCCGGTGTTTTTATAGATGAAGACAGTAAAATTTATCTGTATTCAGGAAATGGTCCAAAGACAGAGAAGGATATAGGGAAAACACCTAAAAATTCCTGTGTCATGGAATTAAGTGACGATATGCTTACAGTCATAGAAGAACCAAGAATTCTGCTTCCAATATTGGGAAAAGCAAAGGATACCGGATTTGAGGGACATGAGTTTTTTGAAGCAAGTTCTGTCAGGAAGATAAACGGAAAGTACTATTTGATTTATTCTTCTGTTCGGTCGAGAGAATTATGCTATGCCATAAGTGAAAAACCGGATCGTGAGTATCGTTATGCAGGAGTACTGTCCGATAACTCCGGCGTAATAGAAGAACAGGATAAGAACCGGATACAGATCATGTGGGGAAACAATCATGGAAGTATTGAGCAGATCAATGGTAAATGGTACGTCTTTTATCATAGACCTACTAATAAGACACAGTTTTCAAGACAAGCCTGCGTTGAAGAGTTAGTTATGTTGCCGGATGGCAGGTTTCAACAGGCAGAGATGACATCACAGGGATTCAACGGAGCTCCGCTGGAAAAAGGTACATATCCTGCGTCCATAGCATGCATACTGCATGGAAAATTAGAACCTGAGATATCCAGGCCGGACAGCAATGCGCAGCCCTATGTGACACAGGATGCTCCGGATAAAAATCCGGATGAAATACAAGATGAAAATGCAGCGCCCAAGCAATACATTACCTGCATAGAAGACGGAGGATGCGCAGGGTATAAATATTTTCAATTCGATGACCTGAAAAAGATAACAATAACGACCAGAGGATGCGCAAAAGGAGAGATCTGTGTTAGAATACAGGAAAATGATAAGGAGATAGGGCGTATTCTTGTGACACCGTCAGAAGACTGGGAAAAGAACCAAACCGATATAAAAGAATGGAGAGGTATTGGTACTTTGATGTTGGAATATTACGGACGGGGAATGTTGGATATGCTTGAAATCTCTTTAGAATAGAACAGCGAATAATCTATGGGCGGTGTGATGACAATGAAGAAAATGTGGAACAACCTGAATATAGCGACAAAATTGATTCTTGTATTCTCGATGGTCAGTGTGATGCCATTGTTGGTTATGAGCTTTGTACTATATCATATTTCCGCTAATAGTCTGGAATCCACCATGGAGGAAACTGCATCTATTTTCAGTTCACAAATAGCCTCTGACATGAATGGGTTTATCAGCGATTATGATGCGCTTACAAAATCTCTGCTGGTGAATGAAGGTCTGATGGATCGTCTGGACACAGAGATTCCGATATCACAGAGAATAGAGAATAAACTGTTTTATCGTGAACTGGTAATGAGACTGATGACGATGGAAAGTGAAATTCAGTCTGTGACGATCATGAATGAGGAAGGCGGATATTTTCAGTATGATCGTACCGGAAGATCTTTGAGTTATGAAGAATTGTTGCGGCAGGACTGGTTTTTAAAGGAACAGGAGAATTCGGAAGTTCTGTTTCTGACACCGTTGCATGACTGCTCTTATTATGATAGAAACAGAGATCAGATATTGGTTACATTTGGACGTCGTGTATACGGTGTAAACGGAAAATATGCCGGGATGATACTGATAGACCTTGCTCCGTCCAGTATTATCAAATTGAGTGATATGTTTCTTCTGGAACGCAATCAATATAATATCAAAATTAATATTACAGATGCACAGGGGGGACTGATATATGATTCTGATTTGTCCAGTGGCAGAGTTCATTACAGCGGGATTGACAAAGAAAGCCTGCTGTTTTATGAAAAGAACCCTGACGATTATATCGTAATAGAAGATACGACGAAACAGTTGGGAATTAAGGTGAATACTGTGATCCCGAGGAGCAAGATGTATCTGCGTGTCAGCTTTATCCAGAAGGTGACATGGATACTGGTGGCGGTTCTGATTGCAATCATTATTTCCGCTTCCATTTTATTCAGCAAACAAATGGTATATTTAATCCGGAAGTTGCAGAGTAGTATGAAAAGATTGGAAAATGGAAACTATGAGTTGATTGAGGAAACAGTTGGAAATGATGAACTCGGAAGCCTGGTAAAAAGCTATAATCATATGGTCGGTAAGATGGAAGCACTGCTTGAGGAGATATATCAGGCAGGTGTACGCCAGAAAAATGCACAGTTTCTGGCACTTCGTACCCAGATTAATCCCCATTTTCTGTTTAATACCCTGGAATCCATTCGCATTAAGGCTATCCTGAACGGAGATGATGATGTGGCCGATATGGTTAAGATTCTGGCAAAAATGTTTCGTAATGTCCTGGACAGTGATAAAAAGAATTACACAGTAAACGATGAACTTGACAATATTCGGTCTTATATCTGCCTTCAGAATATCCGCTTTGACAATGTGATTACTTTGCATGAGGATGTGGATCAGAAGCTCTGTCAGGCACGTATCATGCCGATTCTGTTCCAGCCGGTCATTGAAAATTCATTCAAATACGGAAGCAGAGAGAGTGGTATACCGATCAAAATATCTATATCAGGAAGACTGGTTGATGAACATATTATGGTGTTTACCATTCAGGATGATGGTGCCGGTATGTCCGGTGAGAGACTGGAAGAAGTACGACACAGCCTGGAGGCATTGTCGGAAACATCACAGAGCGAGGAAACACAAAACTCTCATCGAATCGGTCTTCGCAATATAGCAGAGCGGATCAGATTGCGCTATGGAAATGAAGGAAAGCTGAGTATCTTATCAAGTGATGAGTACGGAACAGTGGTGGAAATTCGAATTCCTTATATGGAGCAGGAAAGAGGCTGATCAATATGGCATATAAGTTATTGATTGTTGAGGATGAAAAGGAAAAGGCAACCGGAATTGCCTATTTGACTGGAAAGTATAATCCGGAGTGCAGACCGGTTCTGCTGGCACATGACGGAAGAGAAGGATATGAGAAAGCCACCGCAGAGCAGCCGGATATTATTGTTACGGATATCAGAATGCCTGAAATGGACGGATTGGAAATGATCCGGGAACTGAAAAAGGCAGGATGCTCAGCTGAGTTTATTGTATTAAGCGGATATGCAGAATTCAGCTACGCAAAAAAGGCAATCGAACTGGGAGTCAGAGATTTTATCACAAAACCGGTTGATGAGAAAGAACTGAGTGAGACAATAACCAGGGTGTGCGGAGAAATTGCAACCAGGAGAAAGACACAGGATTCCTTGGGAAAATTGAATGATGATATGCGTAACTATGCATTGAGGGATTTCCTGACAGGTGGCACGGACAGCCGCTATAAGGTGGGAGAATTCCTGAAGGAAATGAGAGTTTTAGAAAATTACAGTCAGTATACCTGTCTGGTACTTGCTGCAGAAAATCAAGAGGAGAATATACTGCCTGTAGAAGGCTTGATTCTACAGGGGGAACAGTTCCTTTACAGTATCCGCATCGGGAATGCACAAACAGCGGTAATCATCGGAGCAAACAATTTTACGACGGAAGATAAGAAGACGCTTGTCGGAAAGTATATGATTCAAAACACGAAGGACGCAGGTCGGTTCAGTATAGGAATCGGAAGTACTTATAAAGAGTATGAAGATCTCCCTAAAGCATATGAGGAAGCTTGTGTAGCTATCAATTACCGTATTTTGAAAGGCTGCGGAACCGCTATTTTATTTGAAGAACTTTGCAATATGGAAAACCGGCCGGAACTGCTTACGGAAGAAGAGACAGAGCAATTAAAGGATAGAATTGATCGTTTTGACCAGAATGGCTTCCGGATTACCGTGAAAGGAATTTTTCACAGAATTCTTTCAGAGAATACATTGACACTTCCGGAATTGCAGAAACTGAGCTTGAATATTGTGCTTCTGGGATTACATAACATACCGACGGCACAGCTTCAGATGAATGAATACTTTGGAAAGAATTTATTTACTTTGAAGAGTATTGAAAAATTCAAGACAATGGAACAGTTGGAAAACTGGATCATGAATATGGTCAGCAGTGTCAATGAAGTTATGCTGAAAGATAATATGCCGAAAAAGAAGGACGTTATTGCAGAAGCAAAGGAGTACATCAGGCAAAACTATAATCAGAATATTTCATTGAATGACATATCCGGGAAATTTTATATTAATCCTTACTATTTCAGTCAATTGTTTAAGAAAAAAACCGGAATGACCTATCAGAAGTATCTGACAGATTATCGTGTGGATCGTGCCAAAAAGCTGTTGGCAGAGACGGAACTGCATATTTATGAGGTGTGTAAAGCGGTGGGATACAGTGATGTAAACCATTTTAATCAGACATTTGAACGGGTGGAAGGAATGAAACCCAGCGAGTACAGACAAAAATACAAACAGGAAGAGAACTGACAGCAGATGAGGAGGCGTTTATGAATTCCAAAATAAACAGCCTGTTGCATGGAGAGATGGAAAATTATATTTTTCCCTTTTTCTGGCAACACGGTGAATCGGAAGCAGTGCTGAGAAAATACATGCAGGTAATTTATGATGCAAATATTCGTGCGGTGTGTATAGAAAGCCGCCCACATCCGGATTTTGTGGGAGCCGGCTGGTGGCGGGATATGGACATTATTTTGGAGGAAGCAAGAAAACGGAAAATGAAGGTCTGGATACTGGATGACAGTCATTTCCCCACAGGATATTGTAACGGAAAAATTGAGGAAAAACCGGACACCTGCAAGAGATGGTTCCTGACCTACCGAGTGTTGGACAGGGTGGCTCCGGGAGAAAGAAAAGTCTGGAAGAGACCAAGCTACGATAGAGCAGAACCGTTTGTCCCATCCTGGATCGAGAATTATTTTCACATGGAATTTGAAACATTCCCGGGAGATCAGACACTGGGGATAATAGCGGTGCGGAAAAACGGATCAGTGGAGAAAGATCTGATATTGCTGGAGGAAAAAAACGGAGAGATAGCGTTTGCACCGACAGAAGGAGAATGGAAAGTATATGCACTTCATCTGACGAGAAATCGTGGGTCACATCGTAATTACATGAATATGTTGGATGAGGAGGCCTGTCATACACTGATCGAGGCTGTGTATGAGCCACACTATGCACATTATCAAGAGGATTTCGGAGATACCATTGCAGGATTTTTCTCGGATGAACCGGAGATCGGGAACGGTCATCTCTATCAGATGGATCAGAAGATATATCAGATGGAAGATCAACCTTGGAGCAGGGAACTTGCACAGGATCTTGAGAAAACGTTTGGAACGGAATATGCAAAATATCTGCCGCTTTTATGGGAAAGGGAATTTGATGAGAATCTGACGGCCAAGGTGCGTTTCAGTTACATGGATAAAGTTACCAGATGCGTGGAAAGGGATTTTTCCCGGCAGATAGGAGACTGGTGTCACAAACACGGTGTCGAATACATAGGCCACCTGATCGAAGACAATAACCAGCATGCTCGCTGCGGATCGAGTCTGGGACACTATTTCCGCGGACTGGCAGGACAGGATATGTCAGGAATAGATGATATTGGAGGACAGGTATTACCACAGGGAGAAGATATTGCTTATGTCTCTCATCTGGGGACACCGCGTGACGGTGTGTTTTATCATTTCACATTGGGGCGTCTTGCTTCCAGCGCGGCAGCAATAGATCGTCGTAAAAAAGATCGCTCCATGTGCGAAATTTTTGGAAATTATGGCTGGAAAGAAGGGGTGAGACTGGAGGCATATCTGGCGGATCATTTTATGGTTCGAGGTGTGAATCATTTTGTTCCGCATGCTTTTTCGGCCAAGGATTTCCCGGATCAGGACTGCCCACCGCATTTTTATGCACATGGACATAATCCGCAATACCGTCACTTTGGAGTGCTGATGAATTATATGAATCGTATCTGCAATCTGATAAACGGTGGACATCATGAGAGCGAAGCGGCGATTTTGTATCATGGCGAAGCCGAGTGGACGGGAATGACATGCATGTATATTCAGGAACCGGCGAGAATTCTGACGGAAGCACAGATTGGATTTGACTTCTTGCCGTCAGATATTTTTACAGACAGTTGTTATGAAACGGATCTGAGTGACGGATTACAGGTCCATACACAGAAATATAAGATTTTCATTATTCCACAGACCGATTATATAACAAAGGAAACGGCAGAAGCTGTTATCCGACTGGGAAAACAGGGATTCCCCTGTGTATTCCTAAATGCCTATCCCAAAGGAATATGCAGTTGGATCGACAGTAATAGTGAAGCGGAAAGGTTGTCACAAATACGCAAATACGCAGAAACATTGCCGGTAACGAAACTTTTGGAGTACATGAGAAAGCACAGGATGCCGGAAATACAGATGATTCCGGAGAATAAAGATATTCGCAGTTACAGGTATCATGGAGACCCGGAACTCTTGTACCTTGTGAATGAAGGAACGACGATATATGAAGGCACGGTGCTCTTGTCAGATAAAAGAGAGATATGCTATCGGTATAATGCATGGGAAAATGAACTGGAAGAGCTACAGCTAAAAGAAGGAAATTCGATAGAGTTTAATGTGCGGATAGAACCCGGAAAAAGTTGGATCATCATATTTGATACGGAAACCCCGGACTGTTTGAAAAAGCAATCGACGTATGCGGTAACAGGAGGCAGAAATTTGAATAAAGGATGGACACGCTCGGTGTGCGATAGCATTCATTATCCTGTATTTGAACAGCCTGTAGCGGTAGAATTACCAGATCATGCAGAGAAGGAAATGCCGGATTTCGGCGGTGTGATTCGTTATGAACAGGAAGTGGAACTGAGACCGGAAGAAATACAACATGCAGTTTTAGAAATCAGTGACGCAGGGGAAGCCGTACAAGTATTTGTAAACGGAGCAGATTGTGGAATCCAGATTATTCCACCGTATCGGTATGAGATTGATAAGTTACTTATAACAGGAAAAAACCGGATTGTAATCGAAGTTGCTACTACATTGGAGCGGAGAATACCACCAAAGAGAAAACAGGAGAACTGGAAACCGGAGAATCAGATCGGTTTATGCGGAGAAGTACATTTATATCACAAAAAATAACAAGAGCAGGAGGAACAGGAAAATGAAATTATTTCCGGAGAATTTTTTATGGGGAGCAGCCAGTGCTTCCTTCCAGATAGAGGGAGCCAGAAATGAGGATGGTAAGACCGACAGTATCTGGGACGCTACTGCAGATGGACACATCAAGCGGAACCTAAATGGGGATAAGGCTTGTGATCATTATCATCGTTACAGAGAGGATATCGCTCTGATGAAAGAGCTGGGATTGAAGAGTTACCGGTTTTCCGTCAGTTGGCCGAGAGTTATGCCTCAAAGAGGTATTATCAACGAAAAAGGACTTCAGTTTTATCGAGATCTGACAGGCGAACTGCGTCGTGCCGGGATTGAGCCGCTGTGTACTTTGTATCATTGGGATCTTCCTATGTGGGCTTACAACGAAGGAGGATGGGAGAATCCACAGATTATTGATGAATTTAAAGAATATGTTCAGACTGTGGTAGACGCTTTATCTGATAAAGTGCGTTATTGGATAACGTTCAACGAGCCGGCATGCTTTATCGGGTTCGGTTATTTTGAAGGTCGACAAGCTCCCTTTAAGACAAATACGATGACAAAAGAGCAACGATTCAGTGATCTGGCTTACATCAGCAGGAATGTATTATTATGTCACGGATATGCGGTGAAAATTATTAGAGAACGTTCGAAACTTGCAGATCCGCAGATTGGATTCGCCTTGAATGGACGCAATTTTGTGGCGTATGATGAAACGACTGATGGAATCGAAAAAGCAAGAAGTGAAATGTTTGATATTGAAAAGGGATTTTCCATGGCGGTAAACTGGTGGGCAGATCCAATGATTTTGGGAAAAGCACCACAGTATCTGGAAAAGGTTTTGACACAAGAGGATTTGAAAGTAATCTGCCAGCCGTTGAACTTTTTTGGGTATAATATTTATTTTGCTAACAATTATAATGCAGATGCAAAATCTCCCGATCTCGGCTGGCCCGGAATGCCACGTACACAGTTAGGATGGGCGATTACCCCCGAGGTACTTTACTGGTCTCCGAAATTCCTGTATGAACGATATCATCTTCCAATTCTGATTACGGAGAATGGTATGTCCAATCTTGATTTTGTAATGAGTGACGGTAAGGTACATGACCCTCAGAGGGTTGATTATATGTATTGCTATCTGAGTAAATTGTATCGTGCAATGAATGATGGGATTCCTGTGATAGGATATACAGCATGGGCATTTACAGATAATTTTGAGTGGGCGGAAGGATGCGACCCGAGATTTGGATTAGTTTATGTGGACTATAGATCACAGCAGCGAATTCCGAAAGATTCCTTTTATTGGTATCAGCAGGTGATTCGGGATAATGGTGTTGGCGATATCATGCAGTAAAGAGGCGTATGATAAAAAAGTACAGAACAAACATTCGATTTTGTTCTGTACTTTTTTATTTTTGAATGATATACTAGACGGGTAATCATACTAAGAAAATGATGGAGTTTTTCGAGGCGCTGGTAGAGCAACTTTATGATGAAATAATAGTGAAGAATTTAAGAATTTTTGATATAATAAGAAGAGCAGAAAAGGAGGACTGATACAATGACTAATGCAGAAGCTTGGGATTATGCAATCGGAATGATCAGGGTAGATGGACTTGAACCTACAGAGGATTTAAAAAAAATATATCGAAAAAGAAAAAACAGGTGAGGCAACGATGGAAGATGTTAAAAAATTTCTTGATAAGAAATATAAGATGAAGGAGCCTGCGAATGCGTGATCCGTATTTGTATGAAAATACAGAGGTATTAAAAAACAAACTGGATATCAGAACGCAGGATGGGCTGAATGATGCGGAAGCAGATTACGTGGTGTATCGTTTAAAAGAGTTAGCAATGAATCCATTGCCGGGAGAATATAATACCGAACATCTTTTAAGGATGCACCATTATATTTTTTAGGATTTATATGAATGGGCAGGAGAACCACGTATCATTGCTATCTATAAGGAGGAAGATGTCCTCGGAGGTATGTCAGTAGAGTACTCTGATCCGTTTGATATCGTGAAGGATATTCACAATATCCTTTCAGATATGCGAGGAAAGCCTTGGAAAGATATGGATAGAAAGCGTGCAACAGTCGAATTTTGCGATTCTCTGGCAAGACTATGGAAAGTACATCCTTTTCGGGAAGGAAACACCAGAACAACGATAACATTTTGCTGCCAATATGCTGATGCGATTGGCTTAAAGATAAACAGAGAGTTATTTGAAAAAACAGCAGATATGTTCGAATGGCCTTGGTAGCATATAATGCATATTTTGCGGATGGCAGTAATTTCTCAAAGAGAGAATATCTGGAAAAAATAGTATATGATGCAATGGCTGAGCGTACAGTGTTATGAAAATGTTGAAATATTGCGTGTTATCATCAGGGTATAAGAAGTACAGAACAAACATTCGATTTTGCTCTGTACTTTTTTATTTTTGAATGATATACTAGACAGGTAATCATACTAAGAAGATGATAGAGACTTCCTATTTTTACAGATAGAGTTTTACAGATAGAAGCGAAAATCAGGAGAAGGAATATGGATCATTTCAAATTACATTCCGAATATCAGCCTACCGGAGACCAGCCGCAGGCCATTGCGGAGCTGGTGGAAGGCTTTAAACAGGGCAATCAGTTCGAGACGCTGCTCGGTGTCACCGGTTCGGGTAAGACGTTTACGATGGCGAATGTCATTCAGGCACTGAACAAGCCGACGCTGATCATTGCACATAACAAGACGCTGGCAGGTCAGCTCTACGGGGAGATGAAGGAGTTTTTTCCGGAGAATGCGGTGGAATATTTTGTCTCCTATTATGATTATTACCAGCCGGAGGCGTATGTGCCTTCTTCGGATACTTATATTGCAAAAGATTCTTCCATCAATGATGAAATTGATAAACTGCGCCTGTCCGCTACGGCATCCCTGGCGGAGCGCAGAGATGTGGTAGTGGTGGCCAGCGTGTCATGTATCTACGGCTTGGGAAGCCCTGACGAATATCAGGACTTGATCGTATCCCTGCGCCCCGGTATGGTGAAGGACCGGGATGAGGTGCTGCGGGAACTGATTGATATTCAGTATAACCGTAACGATATGGATATCCAGCGTGCGACCTTCCGTGTCCGCGGAGATGTGGTGGAAGTATATCCGGCGCAGGGCGGCGATTATCTGATCCGGATAGAATTCTTCGGGGATGAGATCGACCGGATTGCGGAGGTGGAGCCGCTTACGGGGAAAATTCATGCAGAACTGAACCATGTGGCAATTTTTCCGGCATCCCACTATGTAGTGTCGCAGGAGAAAATCAAGGCTGCCTGTGGCAATATCGAAGAAGAGATGAAGGAACGGGTACAGTTTTTCAAGGGCGAAGACAAGCTGATCGAGGCCCAGCGGATTGCGGAACGGACGAATTTCGATATTGAGATGCTCCGGGAGACCGGTTTCTGTTCCGGTATCGAGAACTATTCCAGACATCTGAACGGACTTCCTGCGGGAGCACCGCCCATGACGCTGTTGGACTTTTTCCCGGATGATTTCCTGATTATCGTGGACGAGTCCCATATGACGATCCCACAGATCCGCGGTATGTATGCCGGGGACCGCTCGCGAAAGCAGACACTGGTGGACTACGGTTTCCGTCTGCCCTCGGCACTGGATAATAGACCGTTGAACTTTGAGGAATTCGAGGCGCATATCGACCAGATGATGTTCGTATCCGCCACTCCTTCCGATTATGAGAAGGATCATGAACTGCTGCGGACAGAGCAGATCATTCGTCCCACAGGTCTGCTGGATCCGGAAGTACAGGTGCGCCCGGTAGAGGGACAGATCGATGACCTGATCGGAGAGGTCAACAAGGAGATCGCACAGCATCATAAGGTACTGATCACCACACTGACCAAGCGGATGGCAGAGGATCTTACGGATTATATGAAGGAAGTCGGTATTCGGGTGAAATATCTGCATTCTGACATTGATACGCTGGAGCGCGCCCAGATCATCCGGGATATGCGTCTGGATGTGTTCGATGTACTGGTAGGTATCAACCTGTTGCGAGAGGGTCTGGATATTCCGGAGATCACTCTGGTGGCGATTCTGGATGCGGATAAGGAAGGATTCCTTAGAAGTGCGACTTCCCTGATCCAGACCATCGGCCGTGCGGCCCGTAATGCGGAAGGCCATGTCATCATGTATGCGGACACCATCACGGACTCCATGCGGGAAGCACTGGATGAGACCAACAGACGTCGTGAGATCCAGATGAAATATAATGAAGAACATGGTATCACCCCCCAGACGATCAAAAAGGCGGTGCGTGATCTTATCAGCATCTCCCAAGGTAATCGCCAAGGAAGAGGTACGCTTTGAGAAGGATCCCGAATCCATGACGAAGAAGGAACTGGAGAAGCTGATCGGCGAGATCCAGAAGAAGATGCAGAAAGCAGCGGCAGACCTGAATTTCGAAGCGGCAGCAGAACTTAGAGATAAAATGCTTGAATTAAAGAAACAATTAAATGATATGGAATAAAAGTAAAGCATCAAAGATGCGATTTTGCGAATGGGGCTCTGAATAATTGGAGAACGATATTTTATTTAAGAAAGGCAAGACAATGGAAGAAGCAAAGAAGATGCGTCCCCGGGAGTACATTAAGATCCGGGGTGCCAATGAACATAACCTGAAAAACATTAATGTGGACATTCCCAGAAACGAGCTGGTGGTATTGACCGGTATGTCCGGTTCCGGTAAGTCCTCTCTGGCATTCGACACGATCTATGCAGAGGGACAGAGACGCTACATGGAATCCCTGTCCTCATATGCGAGACAGTTCCTGGGCCAGATGGAGAAGCCTAATGTGGAAAGCATCGAAGGACTGTCCCCCGCTATCTCCATTGACCAGAAATCCACCAACCGTAACCCTCGTTCTACCGTAGGTACGGTAACAGAGATTTATGACTATTTCCGTCTGCTGTATGCGAGAATCGGTATTCCCCACTGCCCGAAGTGTGGCAGAGAGATTGCCAAGCAGACTGTAGATCAGATGGTGGATCAGATCATGAACATGGGAGAAGGCACGAAGATCCAGTTGCTGGCCCCCGTGGTCAGAGGCCGCAAGGGCGAGCATGCCAAAGTGCTGGAGCGTGCCAAGAGAAGCGGTTATGTCCGGGTACGGATCGACGGCAGCATGTATGAACTGACGGAAGAGATCAAACTGGATAAAAATATCAAGCACAATATCGACATCGTGGTAGATCGTCTGGTGGTAAAGGATGGTATTCAGCGCCGTCTGACAGACTCTATTGAAAATGTACTGGAACTGGCAGAGGGGCTGCTGGTGGTGGATGTGATCGGCGGCGAACCGGTGACTTTCAGCCAGAGCTTTTCCTGTCCGGACTGTGGTATCAGTGTCAGCGAAGTGGAACCCAGAAGCTTTTCCTTCAACAATCCTTTCGGTGCCTGCCCGGTATGCTTCGGCCTGGGATATAAGATGGAATTCGACGAGGATCTGATGATCCCGGACAAGAGACTCAGCATCAATGAGGGAGCCATCACGGTCATGGGCTGGCAGTCCTGTGCGGACAAGTCCAGCTTTACCAATGCTATTCTGCGGGCACTGGCGAAGGAATACAATTTTGATCTGGATACCCCTTTCGAGGATTATCCTCAGAAGATCCATGATATCCTGATCCACGGCACCAACGGCAAAGAAGTCATGGTGCATTATACCGGCCAGCGCGGCAGCGGCGTGTATCCCGTAGCCTTTGAAGGCCTGATCAAAAATGTGGAGCGCCGCTATCGTGAGACGGCTTCCGAGAGCAGTAAGCAGGAATACGAGACCTTCATGCGCATCACTCCCTGTAAAGAATGTAAGGGCATGCGCCTGAAAAAAGAATCTCTGGCGGTTACCGTATGCGACAAGAATATTTATGAGATCACATCCATGTCCATCCGCGATCTGCAGAAATTCCTGGATACCATGACGCTGACGAAACAGCAGCAGTTCATCGGTGAGCGTGTGCTGAAGGAGATCCGCGCAAGAGTAGGATTTCTGGTGGATGTGGGACTGGAATATTTGTCCCTGGCCAGAGCTACGGCTACCCTGTCCGGCGGTGAAGCACAACGTATCCGTCTGGCTACCCAGATCGGTTCCGGACTGGTGGGTGTATGCTATATTCTGGACGAGCCCAGCATCGGCCTGCACCAGAGAGACAATGACAAACTGCTGAATACTCTGAAGAACCTGCGGGATCTGGGGAACACCCTGGTAGTGGTAGAGCATGATGAAGACACCATGCTGGCAGCGGATTATATCGTGGACATTGGTCCGGGAGCCGGTTCCCACGGCGGAGAGGTCATTGCCTGCGGCACAGCGGAAGAGATCATGAAGATTCCGGAATCCATTACGGGACAGTACCTCAGCGGCAAAAAGCGGATTCCCGTACCGGAGACCAGAAGGACTCCCACCGGCTGGATCAAAGTACTGGGAGCTCAGGAAAACAACCTGAAAAACGTAGATGTAGAAATTCCTCTGGGTGTGATGACCTGTGTCACCGGTGTCTCCGGTTCCGGAAAAAGTTCACTGGTGAATGAGATCCTCTACAAGCATCTGGCGAGAGAATTGAACCGTGCCCGCTGCATTCCCGGCAGACACAAGGGTATCGAAGGTGTGGAACAGCTGGACAAAGTCATCAACATTGACCAGTCTCCCATCGGACGGACTCCCAGATCCAACCCCGCTACTTATACCGGAGTATTTGATCTGATCCGCGATCTGTTTGCTTCTACGGCGGACGCAAAGGCCAAGGGTTACAGCAAGGGACGATTCAGCTTCAATGTCAAGGGCGGAAGATGTGAAGCCTGCGGTGGCGATGGTATCATCAAGATCGAGATGCATTTCCTGCCGGATGTCTATGTGCCCTGTGAGGTCTGCGGCGGTAAGAGATACAACCGTGAGACACTGGATGTAAAATACAAAGGCAAGAGTATTTTTGATGTGTTGGATATGACGGTGGAAGAAGCATTGCCTTTCTTCGAAAATGTACCGTTTATCCGCAGAAAGATCGAGACCCTGTATGATGTGGGACTTTCCTATGTAAAGCTGGGACAGCCTTCCACTACCCTGTCCGGTGGTGAGGCACAGCGTATCAAGCTGGCCACGGAGCTTTCCAGAAGAAGTACCGGCAGGACCATCTATATCCTGGATGAGCCTACCACAGGACTGCATTTTGCGGATGTCCATAAGCTGGTGGAGATCCTGCACAGACTGGCGGACGGCGGCAACACGGTGGTTGTCATCGAGCATAATCTGGATGTGATCAAGACCGCGGATTATATCATCGATATGGGACCGGAAGGCGGAGACCGCGGTGGTACAGTGATCGCCAAGGGAACCCCGGAAGAGATCGTCAAGGTGAAAAAATCCTACACCGGTTACTATGTGAAAAAGATGCTGGAGAAGGACAAGAAACTACGATAACTATTCAGACCCCATTCGCAAAACGCTCTTTCATGGCTCCCTGATTCTGAATAGTTATCAAATTTTAAGAATTACCCTCTATGAAAATGGAAAAAATTCAGTTATAATATGATGTATATGACTAAAATAGCGTGTAGAGTCAAGACTTATAGATAGATACCATCGGAAAGGGGTAATAAAAAAGATGCAGTGCACAGATATCGGAATTGATTTAGGTACCGCCAGCATTCTGGTATACATCAGAGGAAAGGGCGTTGTATTAAAGGAGCCCTCTGTTGTAGCTTTTGATAGAGATACAAATAAGATTAAAGCCATCGGTGAGGATGCAAGACTGATGCTGGGAAGAACTCCCGGCAACATCGTAGCCGTAAGACCGTTACGTCAGGGTGTTATCTCTGATTATACCGTAACCGAGAAAATGATGAAATACTTTATCCAGAAAGCGCTGGGGAAGAGAACTTTCCGTAAGCCCCGTATCGCTGTCTGTGTTCCCAGCGGCGTTACAGAGGTAGAGAAGAAGGCAGTAGAAGATGCTACCTACCAGGCAGGTGCCAGAGAGGTTTCTATTATTGAGGAACCCATCGCAGCTGCTATCGGTGCGGGTATTGATATTTCCAAGCCTTGCGGTAATATGATCGTAGATATCGGCGGCGGTACTTCCGATATCGCAGTCATATCTCTGGGAGGTACTGTAGTCAGTGCTTCCATCAAGATCGCAGGCGATGATTTTGATGAAGCCATTGTGCGTTATATGCGTAAAAAACATAATCTGCTCATCGGTGAGAGAACCGCAGAGGATCTGAAGATCAAGATCGGTTCCTGCTACAAGAGAGCGGAAGTGGATTATATGGATGTCAGAGGACGTAACCTCGTGACCGGTCTGCCCAAGACTGTTAAGGTGTCTTCCGAGGAGACCGAGGAGGCATTGCGCGAGACTACCGCACAGATCGTGGAGACCATTCACAGCGTACTGGAGAAGACTCCCCCTGAGCTGGCAGCCGATATTGCAGACAGAGGAATCGTACTGACCGGAGGTGGAAGCCTGCTACGCGGTCTGGAAGATCTGATCTCTGCCAAGACAGGTATCAACACCATGACAGCAGAGGATCCCATGACAGCAGTGGCCATTGGAACCGGTAAATACGTAGAGTTCCTGGCAGGCTACAGAGAGTAACACAGACAGCTCCGGGGAACCGGAAAAGATAGACTAAGGCAGGATGCCGTACATTTGGCGAAGGATCGCAGCCGCAAATGGAGGATATGAATGGTTAAAGGCTTGTATACCGCTTACACCGGTATGGTAAACGAACAGAACAGAATGGATATCATGACCAACAATCTGGCCAATGCATCTACCGTCGGATATAAAAAGGAAGGATCCACCAGCCAGTCCTTTAATGATGTGCTGACGGTCAAGATCAAGGACCAGTCGGTAGGCATGAGAAATGTCCAGAAGATCGGTATCAAAAATCCCGGAGTGAAGATCGGAGAGAATTATACCGATTATACTCAGGGATCTTTCCGCATTACGGATAATACCTATGATCTGGCATTAGCCGGAGATGGCTTTTTTGCCATTGAATTTACCAATAAGGCAGGAGAGACCGACACCAAATACACCCGTGCAGGGCAGTTTACACTGAATAAGGATGGATATCTGGTAACGGAAGAGGGTGACTATGTTCTGGATACCCAGAACAGGAGGATCCGCCTGAACACACTGCTGGATTCCAAGATCACCGATGACGGTACGATTTATCAGAACGATCAGGCAGTTGCCAGAATTCAGGTGACGGACTTTGAAGATTATGATTACCTGGAAAAATATGGAGAGACCTATTATCAGCCCATTGAAGGGGCCAAAACGACTACGGCAGATGCACAGGTGAAGTCAGGCTATCTGGAGATGGCAAATGTACAGATTGTATCCGAGATGGTAAATCTGATCTCCATTACCAGAGCATATGAATCCAACCAGAAGGTGGTCCAGACCATTGATGGCACTCTGGATGTAGCAGCGAACCAGATTGGTAAACTGTAGTAATGAATTCGGCTGGGACAGCCGATAACTGATTATAGAATATTTTCAGGATAAAAATCAGGTCATGGATGACATAAGGGACATTGTGAGAGGAGACTACATATGGTCAGAAGCTTATGGACAGCAGCGACCGGCATGATCGCACAGCAGACAAATGTGGATACGATTGCCAACAATCTGGCAAACGTAAACACCACAGGTTACAAAACACAGGTGAATGAATTCAAGAGCCTGTTATACCAGAACATCCAGACGAAGACAACTTCCGCAAACGGAGATACCAAGCCCGGCAGTGCGCAGGTAGGTCTCGGTGTAAGAAATGCTTCCATCAGTTCCGTATTTAAGGAAGGAAGTCTGACAGCATCCGACAGCGACACCGCATTTGCAATTGATGGCAAGGGTTTCTTTGCAGTAAGAGGAGCGGACGGCAATACCTACTACACCAGAAACGGTAATCTGAAGTTTACTCTTGCAGCCAACGGCGGCAATATGCTGGCTACTTCTGATGGACTTCCGGTACTGGATACACAGGGTAAAGCAATTGTTCTGGGCAGCAATTATGTGATGAGCAATATTACAGTCAGCAAGGACGGAAGTCTGTGTTATCCCGATGCAAAGAACAATCCTCAGCCTATCGGCATCACAATAGGTGTTTTCCAGTTCAATAATCCGAACGGACTGGAAAGACTGGCAGACAGCCTGTATCAGCAGACCGCAGCCAGCGGACAGGCTATCAACGAAGCAAGAAATAATAATGTAGAAAAGAGCAGTATTATCCAGGGATATCTGGAAAGCTCCAATGTACAGGTCGTAGACGAGATGGTCAACATGATCGTTGCACAGCGTGCCTACGAACTCAACTCCAAAGCCATCACAGCATCCGATGAGATGCTACAGCAGGCCAACAACCTGCGTAGGTAATGAGACGGGGCAGGGTGCAAGGTGGTGATTCGACTGCTAGCAGGCGAAATCACCAGATTGCGGCCTGACAGGGCGAATGCCCGACATCGAAGGAAATGCGAAGCGTTTACGAGATGCATTGCTCATTACCGTAGAGCATAGAAAACCTAAAAACTAAGGAGGCCCATTTATGGATATCTCTTCTATATACGGCAGTTCCGCTCTGGACAGCACCGCATACACCAATGCGGCGAACCAGACGGCTTCCAAATTGCAGAACCAGCTAAACGGTTCGGATTACACCAAAGCAACAGACGATGAACTGATGGATGCCTGCAAGCAGTTCGAGGCTTATTTCCTGGAGCAGATGTTCAAGGAAATGATGAAGACCATCCCTGAGAGCGATGAGACTTCTTCTTCCAACTCCCAGCTTATGGATTACTATAAGGATGAGATGGTACAGCAGATCGCATCCGACTCTACGGAGCAGAACAGTCTGGGACTGGCACAGATGCTATATGAGCAGATGAAGCGTAATTATAATCTTGAGTAGCGACTTCGGGCTGCCATTTCCGGCAGCCCTGATCTTTTTTATCTTACGCCGCCACCGCGGTGACCTCTTCCCAATTCGGAGAGAACAGCCTTGAAACCCACAAATCAACAGACAGATAGTATGAGGACTAAAAATGGAGACGATTACAGGTTTTGTAGACCATATTGTGTTTCAAAACAGTGAAAACGGATATACGGTAATGATCCTGTCGACAGAAGGGGAAGAGATGACCTGTGTCGGTATGTGCAAAGGACTGACCCAGGGAGAAAATATTTCCGCAGAGGGAGAATACATAGAACATCCCGTATACGGCCGACAGTTCAAGATCCAGAGCTACGAGACCGTAACACCGACCGACCGCGTGGGAATGGAACGGTATCTGGGTTCCGGAGCAATCCGGGGAGTCGGTGAGGCACTGGCAGCCAGAATCGTAAAAAAATTCGGAGACGATACTTTCCGCATCATCGAGGAGGAGCCGGAGCGTCTGGCTGAGGTAAAGGGGATCAGCGAACGCAAGGCACAGGAGATCGCTCTCCAGATGGAAGAAAAAAAGGATCTCCGGGAAGCACTGGTCTATTTACAGCAATACGGAATCAGTAATACTCTTGCCGTAAAAATATATAATACCTATGGTATGGAAATGTACAGCGTTATGCGGGAGAATCCCTATCGCCTGGCAGAGGATGTCAGTGGTGTGGGATTCCGTATCGCAGACGAGATCGCGGGGAAGATCGGCATTCATACCGACTCGGATTACCGCATCCGCAGTGGCGTTCTGTATACCCTGCTGCAGGCGGTGGGAGAAGGTCATTGTTATCTGCCGTTGGATCTTCTGCTGCGCAGAGCTTCCGAACTATTGGGGGTATCAGAGGAAAATATCCGTCCTCAGGTGGATAACCTTATCATGGACCGAAAGCTTGTGGCAAAGGGAGAAGCAGTATTTGCTTCCTCTTATTACTATGCGGAGTTGAATTGTGCCAATATGCTCAGGAATCTGAATATCCCTATGGTGGAGGCAGAAAATCTTCCCTCCCAGGATGCAGCGATCCGCAAACGTCTGGAACGCATGGCGGAAAATCTGTCCATGGAACTGGATGAACTGCAGCTGAAAGCGGTGGAGGAAAGTATCAAAAATGGCCTGTTTATCCTGTCCGGAGGTCCCGGCACCGGAAAAACCACCACCATTAATATGATCATCCGATTCTTTGAATCGGAAGGCATGGACATTTTTCTGGCAGCACCTACGGGCAGAGCAGCCAAGAGAATGACGGAAGCCACCGGATTTGAGGCGAAGACCATTCATCGTCTGTTGGAACTGAACAGTGCCCTGTCGGAAGACGACACCAGAAAGGCAAATTTCGAGCGGAACCAGGAGAACCCCTTAGAGGCGGATGTAGTGATCATTGATGAAATGTCCATGGTGGATATTCAACTGTTTCAGGCGCTTCTGAAAGCAATTCTTCCGGGAACACGACTGATCCTGGTGGGAGATGTGGACCAGCTGCCCAGTGTGGGACCCGGACAGGTATTGCGGGACCTCATGAACAGCCGGGCGTTCCCCATGGTAACTCTGGAGAAGATCTTCCGGCAGGCCGGACAAAGTGACATTGTCGTCAATGCCCATCGGATTAACAGAGGAGAGCAGATCACTCTGGACAATAAGTCAAAGGATTTCTTTTTACTGGAAAGAAATGACGTAAATGTCATATATAAGCACATGATCCAGCTGATTCAGGATATGCTGCCCAGATATGTGGGAGCCACCTCCTTTGATATTCAGGTACTGACCCCTATGAGGAAGGGAAGTCTGGGCTGTGAGACGTTGAATGAGATCTTACAGCGTTATCTGAATCCAGCGGATCCTCATAAAAAGGAGCATGCCTATGGCAATACCGTTTTCCGGGAAGGCGATAAGGTCATGCAGATCAAAAACAATTACCAGATCGAATGGGAGATCGTCGGGAGATACAATATTCCCATCGACAAGGGAATGGGCGTATTCAACGGAGATATGGGAAGGGTTAAGGAAATCAATGATACCATGTCCACACTGCTGGTGGAATTCGATGACGGAAGACGGGTCAACTATCCTTTCTCGGCATTGGAGGAACTGGAACTCTCTTATGCCATTACGATCCATAAGTCCCAGGGAAGCGAATATCCTGCGGTGATCCTGCCACTGTTGGGCGGCCCCAGAATGCTGTTCAACCGCAACCTTCTGTACACCGGAATTACCCGTGCCAGGAACTGTGTCACCATTCTGGGAAGCAGTGAGACCGTGCGGAACATGATCGAGAATGTCAGCGAGAATCGCAGATATACGGGATTGGAGCAGCGGATCCGGGAGATCTGCTGTCTGCCGGAAAATGATACACCGTAGACGGAAAACAAAACGGGAGCCTGAGATTGCAGAAAGAAATCAGAAAAACCATAAGCAAAATAAAGGAAACGGGATTACAGCTGCTGTTTCCCGGAAGATGCCCGGTCTGTGACGGGATCGTCCGTCCTTTTGGCAGGAAAATCTGCCCGGAATGTCTGCCTAAATTAAAGCCGGTGACGGCTCCGTGGTGTATGCGTTGCGGAAAGAAACTGGCGGAGGAACGGGAGTATTGCGGTGATTGTATGCACCGGGAACATAAATACGACAGAGCCAGAACTTTATACGAATACAGGGATGTGGCTCCGTCAATCTATCGTTTTAAGTATAGTGGACGGCAGGAATACGGCGATTTTTTCGGAGAAGAAATGGCACGTCTGTTGGGAGATTTTATCGGCCGGGTGCGTCCGGACGTTATAGTTCCGGTGCCGCTGTACCGTGGGAAACTGCGGAAAAGAGGATATAACCAGGCAGCATGTCTGGCAAGGGCTTTGGGCAGAAGCCTGGAACTGCCGGTAGATGAGAAACTGGTAAAACGGGTGAGAAATACAGCACCGATGAAGCATTTAAATCCCACAGAACGGCAAAATAATTTGAAAAAGGCTTTTATTATAGGCAGAAATGATGTAAAATTATATGACCGGATTATTCTGGTGGATGATATTTATACAACAGGTACGACCCTGGATGAGATCGCAGCACTGTTAAAAGAGCACGGAGTGTCAAAAGTGTATTGCGTGACATTGGCCTGTGGGTCTGGTGTATGATCAGGAAGGTGTGAGATACTATGAATATAAGAAATTGCAGAATGTGCGGACATATTTTTAACTATGTGGCAGGACCGTTTCTGTGCCCGCATTGCCGTGAGAAGATGGAAGCCAAGTTCCAGGAGGTAAAGGAATACATCCGTAATAACCCCGGTGTAGGTATTCAGGATGTATCGGAGACCTGTGACGTGGAGCCGTCCCAGATCCAGCAGTGGCTGAGAGAAGAGAGACTGGAACTGACAGAAGGATCCAGTATTCTGCTGAACTGTGAGAAATGCGGAGCACCGATCCGCAGCGGAAGATTTTGCGAAAAGTGCAAATATGATATGGCCATGGATCTGCAGAGTGTACTGCCGAAGAAGCAGACTGCGCCCCAGCAGAGCCCCAGAACATCCAGAGACGGAGAAAGAATGCGTTATCTGTAAGCATTTGTAAGCGGAGGAATTATGCTGAACGAAGAAAAAGTCATACTGATGACGCAAATGGCATCTTATGAAGAGAATGAAGGCAAAAAGAATATGGCCATCGGCCGTTATTTCCGCAGTGACTACATTGCCATACAGGTGTTGAAGTCCATTCTGTGCGCGACGATCGCGTATGGAGTCTGCTTTGCGTTGTTTGTGTTCTATGATTTTGAGAATTTCATGCAGGATATTTACAAGATGGACCTGATCGGTTTTGGAAAAAATGTTCTGCTGTACTATGGAATAACGGTTGTAGTGTATGGAGCGGCATCTTATCTGATCTGCTCTCTGCGCTATGCACGGGCGAAAAAGAGCCTGAAATGCTATTATAACAATCTGAAGAAGTTGAATTCCATTTACAATGAGTAAACGGCCTACACAGATTGACCTGGAGGAAATATGACTGCTTTACTGGAATTAAGAGAGAATCTCAAGAAGATCTACAGCAGAAATGAAGCTTTTATTCTGCCGGTGATCAAGTTTTTACTCAGCTTTATCGTGCTGAGCATCATAAACGGCAAAATGGGATATATGACAAAGCTGGATAACATGGCCATCGTGCTGATCGTATCGCTGCTGTGTTCTTTCCTGCCCACCGGATTTATGGCTTTTTTTGCAATGATGTTTGCAGTGCTTCATATGTATGCACTCTCTATTGAAACCGCGGCGGTTGGGCTGGTTGTTTTCCTGTTGCTGTATCTGCTGTTTCTCAGATTTACCGCGAAGGAAGCACTGGTAGTGGTACTGACCCCGGTGCTTTGTATGCTGAAGCTGCCCTATGTGATGCCTGTGGCAATGGGACTGATCGGAACCCCGGCGTCCTGCGTATCTGTAGGCTGCGGTGTTGTGGTGTATTATCTGCTCCAGACGGTGATCACCAATGCTCCGACCATCAACTCCATGGGAGCAGAGGAAGCCACTGCCAAACTGCGCCTGCTGATTGACGGAATGCTGGGGAACAAGGCAATGCTGGTGATGATCGCAGCATTTGCCATTACCGTGATCGTGGTGTATCTGATCCGGAGAATGAGTGTGGATCACTCCTGGACCATTGCCATGGTTGCCGGCGTTATGATCGAAGTGATGATCCTGCTGGTGGGAGATCTGATGTACGATACCAATCTCTCCATCGTCAGCGCACTGTTAGGTGCCGTTGTTACGCTGATCGCCTGCAAGATCATAGAATTTTTCCGATTCTGTCTGGACTATAGCAGAACGGAGAAAGTACAGTTTGAAGATGACGAGTATTATTACTATGTAAAGGCAGTGCCCAAAATGACAGTTGCGGCGCCCACCAATACAGTGAAGAAAATCAATACACAGCGACGTCCGGCAGGTCAGCAGACCAGAACCTCCGGACAGGGTACGAGATCTGCAGGCCAGACCTACAGAAGTACGGCACATACCGGCAGGCCCTCAGAAGGAACAGGCCGAAGTGTTGTGACAGAACGTACCCCCGCCAGAAACGGAGTTCCTTACGGACAGCAGGGCGGTTACCGCGGACACGAGATGTCCGGTGGCAGAAGTGTCACCATAGGCGGCAATCACACGAATCCTCAGGATGACTCCGATGATTATGAAGAATTGTTCTGAAGGGATTAATGGAAAATGCAATTAGGGGATAAGCTGGCAGAATATATTAAAAATTTCAGCAGTTACCGCACAACCATGGATTTCGGCGATGTGGCCGAGATCCTGATCATTGCGGTACTACTGTATTATGCGTTAGTGTGGATGAAGACGACCCGGGCATGGGTATTGCTCAAGGGTCTGGTTGTCATCCTCATTTTTTTGCTGTTGGCTTATTTTTTCCGTATGACTACCATCCTGTGGATGGCCCAGAATGTCCTGGGATTTGCGGTGACAGCCCTCATAGTGGTGCTACAGCCGGAATTGAGAAAGGCATTGGAGGAACTGGGCAAGAAGAATATTATCAGTTCTGTATTACCTTTTGACAACAATCATCGTGTGGACGAGGGATTTTCCGAGAAGACCATTAATGAGATCACCAAAGCCTGTGTGGAGATGGGCAAGGTCAAGACCGGTGCCCTGATCGTTATCGAACAGAAGGTTTCCCTGCGGGATTATGAGAGAACGGGAATCGATGTGGATGGTATCGTGACCAGCCAGCTGCTGATCAATATTTTCGAGCACAACACCCCGCTGCATGACGGTGCTGTGATCGTACAGGGGAACCGGGTAGCCTCTGCCACCTGTTATCTGCCGCTGTCGGATAACCTGGGACTGAGCAAGGAACTGGGTACCAGACATCGTGCCGGTGTGGGTATCTCGGAGGTGACAGATTCCCTGACGGTGATCGTATCCGAAGAGACGGGTAAGATCAGCGTTGCATACGAAGGAAAGCTGGAGCGGAATCTGGATGCGGAGACTCTTCGCGACAGAATGCATAAGATCCTGAACAATACCGGAGAGGAACACAAAAATCTGCGAATCTGGAAGGGAAGGAGCCGTGAGAAGAAATGAAAAAATTACTGACACGTAATCTTGGACTGAAGCTTGCTTCTCTGGTGCTGGCCTTTGTATTGTGGTTTCTGGTGGCACAGATCTATGATCCGAAGGACACGGTAACCTTCAATAATATCCAGGTCAGACTGATTAACACAGATCTGCTGGAGCAAGAAGGAAAAGTATATGAGGTGCTGGACAACAGTAATCTGGTAAGAGTAACGGTAACAGGCCCCCAGAGTATTGTAAAATCCGAATTGCGCAGAAACGATATTGTAGCGGAAGCGGATATGAGCAAACTGACAGATATCAATACGATCGCCATCACTTATTATTGTGAGAATATCAGCAACGATTCCGTGGAGATCAGGGGTAATCACGATTCCGTGCGCCTGAATGTGGAAGACAAGGCCAGCAAATGGATCAAACTGGAGAGCACCACGCTGGGAGAGGTGGCATCCGGTTATATGATCGGCAATGTAACGTTGGATCAGACCAACATCGAAGTAACCGGACCTAAATCAGCGATCTCACAGATCGATCATGCCGGAGTGGACATCAATGTAGCAGATTCCACCAGCAGTCTGTCGGCTAATGTGGACATTAAGCTGTATGATGCGGACGACAATGAACTATCTCTGGAAACTGTCAAGAAAAACGTGGATTCTGCGCATATGACAGTAGAAGTGCTGGCAACGAAGGAAGTACCGGTAGAGATTGAATATATGGGTGTACCTGAGGACGGTTATATGGCTACCGGTGAAGTAGAGAGTAGCAGGTCTACAGTGAAGATCGCCGGAACGGCATCAGCACTGTTGGGAGTATCTGCCATTACCGTACCGGAGGATCGTATGAATATTACCGGGCAGTCCAGCGATCTGGTGGATATCATTAATCTGAAGGAGTACCTGCCCGCTAACGTCAGACTGGCGGATAAGAGCTTTGACGGCAAGATCACTGCAACGGTATACATTGAACCGATCGCGACCAAGGACCTGTCCGTACCGGCAGAGAACATTACGATCAGCGGTGTGCCGGAGGGAATGGAGGCAGAGATCACTACAGAGGCGGAGACTTATGATATCACGGTATCCGGCCTGGACAGAGATATCAGTATTCTGCGGGATGATACGGTGACGGGAGTACTGGATCTGGAGAAATGGATGGATGACAACAATGTAGAAGAACTGACACCGGGAAATTACACGATCCCTGTGACGTTTAACCTGTCGGAGGATATCATGGTAGAAAATGATGTCAATATCCACATCCGACTGAAGAATCAGGATACAAATAATTAAAAGATAGAATGAGAGGTTTTTTATCATGGCTAGAATGTTTGGAACAGATGGTGTACGAGGAATTGCCAACGAGGAACTGACTCCGTTGCTTGCCATGCAACTGGGGCAGGCAGGAGCCTATGTACTTACGAAGGAAAATGAGCACAAACCCACGATCATGGTGGGTTGTGATACCAGAATTTCCGGAGATATGCTGGCGAATGCGTTGATGGCAGGAGCCTGCTCCGTAGGAGCCAACTGTGTCTACGTAGGTGTGATTCCCACTCCTGCGGTTGCTTATCTGACCAAGAAATACAAAGTAGATGCCGGCGTTGTGATCTCCGCATCCCACAATCCGGTAGAGTTCAATGGTATTAAATTCTTTGACGGTAACGGCTATAAGCTTCCTGATGCCATGGAAGATGAGATCGAGGCATTGATCCGTAACAATATGCCCGGTATCAAATTTCCCATCGGTCCCGGAGTCGGCAAGATCAAGTACCGTACCGATGCCAGAGAAGAGTACATCAATCATGCCATGAGAGCGGTCAATGTGGATCTGACCGGACTGAAGATCGTGGTGGATTGTGCAGAGGGTGCCTCTTTCTATACATCCGTAGAATGCCTGAAAGAACTGGGCGGCAGCGTGGTGGCCATTCACAACAATCCGGACGGTACCAATATCAATGCCAACTGTGGTTCCACCCATATGGAAGAACTGCAGGCCAGAGTGGTCTATGAAAAGGCCAATGTCGGTCTGGCCTTCGATGGAGACGCAGACAGACTGCTGGCTGTGGATGAGAACGGTAATATCGTCGATGGTGACCAGATCATGGCAATCGTAGGCAACTACATGAAGAGCAAGGGTACTCTGAAGAAGGATACCATCGTGGCAACCGTTATGAGTAATCTGGGATTCTTCCTGATGGCAGAGAAGAATGCCATCCATATGGAGAAGACCAAGGTAGGTGACCGCTATGTACTGGAGCGCATGAAGGAGATCGGCGCCAGCCTCGGCGGCGAACAGTCCGGTCACATTATTTTCCTGGATGAGAATACCACCGGAGACGGACTACTCAGTGCACTGCATCTGCTGCAGGTCATGGTGGATACCGGAAAGCCTCTGTCAGAACTGGCTAAGGTGATGGAAGTACTGCCCCAGGCACTGGTAAATGCCAAAGTGGCCAATCACAAAAAAGAGAAATATATGGAATATCCGGAGATCGCAGCAGCCATTGGGAAACTGGAAGAAAAATTCGCCGGAGAGGGCCGTGTCCTGATCCGTCCTTCCGGAACCGAACCGCTGGTAAGAGTCATGATCGAAGGAAAGGATCAGCAGGTGATCCAGGAAGAAGCACGGAAGCTTGCCAACCTGATACAGGATATCATGTTCTAGCAGACAGATTCCGAAAGTTGTCTGGTAAAAGCCCTTGTGAATGCTTTTCATTCATGCTATGATAGAAATGTAAATGAAAAGTAAAATCATAAACACTAGAGAAAATAATGCAGAATAATATAGATATTGGAGGGTTTATTATATGGTAAGTCAGAAAGTTGTAATCAAGAATCCCACGGGCCTGCATCTGCGTCCCGCCGGAATTCTGTGCAAGGAGGCAATGCAGTTCAAGTCATTGATCACCTTCAAATTTCGTGAAAATACTGCAAATGCCAAGAGCGTACTCAGTGTATTGGGTGCTTGCGTAAAATGTGGGGATGAGATCGAATTCGTATGTGAGGGTGAGGATGAGGCAGAAGCCCTGAAGACCCTGGTAGAAGCCGTAGAGAGCGGTCTGGGAGAATAACAGGATCGTCATAGAGGAACATTACAGAGGCTGTGCATATTGAAGATGCGCAGCCTTTTCCTATGGAACTGTCTTAAGCCATGGAAAAAATAGTTTCATACTCAAAGGATTTATGCTATGCTGTAACTATTCAGAGCGGATTTAGAAAATGTGATTCTGAATAGTTTATAGTACATGAGGGAGAGAAAATTAAATGGAAGAAAAAAGCATGAAGAAAAGTTTTTCCAGCTTAGGTTTCCGATTCCTGATCGGAACACTGGTCATCTACGCAGTGCAGATGGGAGTAATGACCATCGTAGGTGCGGTGAAGCCGGAATGGCTGCAGGACACCACCATAAGCCTGATCCTGGCAGTATTACCACTGTATCTTGTGGGTATGCCGGTTCTGATCGCTGTGGTAAAGCGGATGCCCGGGGAAGCACCCGCGAAGAAAAGCATTACACCGGGACAGTTTGTTCTGGCGCTGATCATGTGTTTTGCACTGATGTATTGTGGTAATCTGGTGGGAACGCTGATCACCACTGTCGTAGGGGTATTAAAAGGCTCCGCAGTGGACAATGCACTGATGACCTATGCCACCGGATCCAATATGATCGTGACATTTCTCTATATGGTGATCTGCGCGCCGATCCTTGAGGAATATATTTTCCGGAAACTGATCGTGGATCGTACCGTAAAATACGGACAGGGAGTAGCTGTTGTTCTGTCCGGTCTGATGTTCGGATTGTTCCATGGCAACCTGAATCAGTTTGCCTACGCATTTTTACTGGGAATGTTTCTGGCATTTCTGTATGTGAAGACCGGAGAACTGAAAGTGACCATCGGCTTGCACATGTGCATTAATTTTATGGGTGCCGTAGTCAGTGTACTGTTATTGAAAGCAATCCATCTGGAGGAATACCAGGAAGTCATTATGAACGGGGCAGATTCACAGGCTGTCATGGACTACATGATGAAGTACCTGCCGGGCTGGATCGGCTATATGATCTATGTATTGTTTATTCTGGCAGTATTGGTTACGGGAATCGTATTGTTCATTGTATATCGTAAGAAGCTGAAATTAGAGCCGGGACAGATTGCAAAGGGACGGAGATTCAAGACCGTGATCGGCAATCCGGGAATGATATGCTACTGTATTTTCTGGATCGCCATGATCATTATCCAGATGTTCCCGGAGATTGTTACAGCAATTACGGGAAATCTGTAAAAAGAACGGCTGCGGCAGAACATCGCCGCAAAGGAGATCGGAAGTTATGTACGCATTTGACAGTAGAATACGTTACAGCGAGACAGACAGTGAAGGGTATCTTACGCTGGACGCATTACTGAATTATTTTCAGGATTGTTCCACCTTCCATTCGGAGGATGTGGGGCTGGGAATCGGTTATATGAAGGAGATTGGTCAGGTCTGGGTCCTTTCCTCCTGGCAGATCGTGGTGAACCGTTATCCGAAATTAGGGGAAAAAGTAAAGATCGTGACGCTGCCCTATGAGCTAAAAGTATTTTTGGGATACCGTAATTTTGCCATGCTGGATGAACAGGGAGAATATCTGGCGAAAGCCAACTCCTTATGGAGTCTGCTGGATGTCGGCACCGGCAAACCGGTAATGGTGAACGAAGCCATGCATAAGGGCTACGAAATAGACGAAAAGCTGGACATGGAGTATGCCCCCCGCAAAATTGCCGTGCCGGAAGGTGGAGAACTGTTGGAACCCATCGTGGTGAAAAAACACCACCTGGACACCAACCATCATGTAAACAATGGGCAGTATGTAAATATTGCCATGGAGTATCTGCCGGATGATTTTGTGATCCGTCAGATGCGGGCGGAATACAAGAAACAGGCATTCCTGGATGATGTATTGCATCCGTATGTAGTGTCTATAGAGAATGGCTACGTCATCTGCCTGCAGGACGAAGCCGGGAAACCTTATGTATCAGTGGAATTTCAGGGACAGTAATCCTATGCTGTCAGAACAGGAGAGAACGTGGAATTGAGATTAGGCGAAAAACAGACGCTGGTAATAGTGAAAAAAGTAGAATTCGGAGTGTATCTGGCAACGAAGGAAGCACCGGAGGACAAAGTGCTGCTGCCGGCGAAGCAGGTGCCGGAAGGAGCAAAGGTCGGAGATGAACTGGAAGTATTCCTGTACCGGGATTCCAGTGACCGTCTGATCTCTACGACGAGAACCCCGAAGCTGTGTATGGGACAGGTGGCTCTGCTCACTGTAGTACAGGTAGGGAAAGTAGGTGCTTTCCTGGACTGGGGACTGGAGAAGGATCTGCTCCTGCCCTTTAAGCAGCAGACCCGCAAGGTAAAGACCGGAGAACAGGTGCTGGCAGCTCTCTATATCGACAAGAGCGGCAGACTGTGTGCGACCATGAATGTCTATGAACATCTGCGCACGGACAGCCCGTACAAAAAAGACGATAAGGTAACCGGCCGGATCTATGAGATCAGCAAGAATTTCGGTGCGTTTGTGGCAGTGGATAACTGCTTTTCCGGACTGATCCCGAAAAAAGAACTGTTCGGAGATACCGAGCTCAGGATTGGCGATCAGGTCACTGCCAGAGTGGTAAAAGTGTTGGAAGACGGTAAGCTGACACTGAGTGTCCGGGAAAAAGCCTATCTGCAGATTCAGAAGGATGCGGAGAAGATCGAGAGACTGCTGGACAGCTATGAAGGTTCTCTGCCGTTTAATGATAAGGCAGCGCCGGAGGTCATTGCCCATGAGACCGGCATGAGCAAGAACGAGTTCAAGCGTGCGGTAGGACATCTGTTAAAAGAAGGCAAGATCCAGATCACGGAGAAAAATATTCGCAGGGTGCGTGGATAGTGTGGAAAAAACAAAAAAAGTGTGCTATAGTAAGAACGTAATCTGAGAGATATGAACAGATACAGGAGGTGTTATCATGGATATCGCAGGATTATCAATGTCAATGGCTTCAAATAATCTGCAGACGAAAATCGGAACGGCTGTGCTGAGCAAGGCGATGGATACGAACGAAGCACTGGGACAGGGAATCGTCCAGATGATTGATTCCGCTGCTATGGAACGCAGCGTAACACCGGAACTTGGTGCGAATATCGATCTGCGGATTTAGCGCAGAAATAATACATAATAAACGCTAAGACAAAAAGAGTTCGGAATATTAGTTTTCCGAATTCTTTTTTTGCGCGTATTTAAAAGAAAAAGGCATTTTTACTAAAAAATGCATAAAAAACTATTGCATTTTTACCAGTTTTTCTGTAAATTTATATATGATATGGACTCTCATATTATTTTTCGGGGTTATAGCAAAAGAGAAGTATGTTTGGGGACTGAAGGAGCAGAAGATGATATCAAATCAGATTTTACAGAACACCATTGAAGGATTGAAAGGAATCGCCAGAGTGGAATTGTGTGTCATGGATGTGGATGGCAAGGAAGTAGCGGCCACCATGGATATGGGCAACTGTTCCAAGCCCGCGGTGGAATTCGCAGCATCACCGGCGGACTCCCAGGAGATCCAGGGATATCAGTATTTCAAGATCTATGATGAGCAGCAGCTGGAGTATATTCTCGTAGCCGGAGGTACCGGTGAGGATGTCTATATGATCGGCAAAATGGTTGCGTTTCAGATCCAGAATCTGCTGGTGGCCTATAAGGAGAGATTTGATAAGGACAATTTCATCAAGAATCTGCTGCTGGATAATCTGCTGCTGGTGGATATTTACAGCCGTTCCAAGAAGCTGCATATTCAGACAGACGTGCCCAGAGTGGTCATGATCGTGGAATCTGCGGGAGGCAAGGATAATAATGTCCTGGAACTGGCCAGAACTCATTTTGGCAGCAACAGCAAGGATTTCATCACAGCGGTAGACGAGAGCAACGTGATCGTGGTGAAGGAATTCGCAGAGACCGATACTGGCAAAGAAATTGAAAAATCAGCAAGAGCACTGGAAGCGGCTCTCCTGAAGGAAGGTATCCGTGAGATCCGTATTGCATACGGTACCATTGTACATGAGATCAAAGAAGTCAGCCGTTCCTACAAGGAAGCAAAGATGGCTCTGGATGTAGGCAAGATCTTCTTTGACGAGAGAGATATTATCGCATACAGTGAACTGGGAATCGGCCGTCTGATCTATCAGCTGCCCATTCCTCTGTGCAAAATGTTTATCCGTGAGATATTCGGAGGCAAGAGCCCGGATGATTTTGATGAGGAGACCCTGACGACCATTTACAAGTTCTTCGAGAACAGCCTGAATGTGTCAGAGACCTCCAGACAGCTGTTTATTCACAGAAATACGCTGGTATATCGTCTGGATAAGCTTCAGAAGAGTACAGGGCTGGATCTGCGGGTATTTGAAGATGCCATCACCTTCAAGATCGCACTGATGGTCGTAAAATACATGAAGTATATGGAAACTTATGAGTATTGATTTCTTGCGGAGCCATGAAATAACGGAAAGTGTGCGTCGAATGCTTGCATTCGTAAGAACTTTTGACGTTATTTCTTTGGCGAGAAAGCCTCAAATGAGCAAACAACAAGTTAACTTGTTGTTTAGAAGAGCATCGTAGATGCGATTTTGTGAATGAGGCTCTGAATAGGGATCAATATGGTAGCACAAAGGCAGCAACTGTCCGCAGGGTGGGATCTTACGGGCAATAGAAAGGCATGATCATAAAATGACAAGAAAAGAAACACAAAGGCTGAAAAGAGAGCGGATCATTGAGGAAAACGGAATCATTTTCTTGGACAACGTCAGCAAGTCTTATTCCTCAGGTTCTCCGGCACTGAATGGTGTGTCGTTAAGCATCGGAAGAGGGGAATTTGTATTTATTGTAGGTGACAGCGGATCCGGTAAATCCACGTTGATCAAATTACTGCTGCGGGAGCTTACAGCGACCAGCGGCAGTGTTTATGTTATGGGAAATGATCTGGCGAAATTAAAGCACAGGCAGATCCCCCGTTTTCGTCGTAACCTGGGTGTCGTATTCCAGGATTTCCGACTGCTGAATGACCGCAATGTCTATGAAAATGTAGCATTCGCACAGCGTATCGTAGAGACTCCCGTCAGTGAGATCCGCAGAAATGTTCCTGCGATTCTGGCAACTGTGGGACTGGCAGGCAAATATAAGGCCAAGACCAAACAGCTCTCCGGCGGTGAGCAGCAGCGTGTTGCACTGGCCAGAGCGCTGGTGAACAATCCTTCCGTACTGCTGGCAGATGAGCCCACCGGTAATCTGGATCCCAATAATTCCTGGGAGATCATGAAATTGCTGGAGGAGATCAATGAGAGCGGCACCACGGTAGTCGTGGTCACCCATAACCGCGAAATCGTCAATGCCATGCAGAAACGAGTGATCACCATGAAAAAAGGTGTGATCATCAGTGACGAAGAGAAGGGTGGGTATATCGATGAAGATTAGTACACTTTTTTATACGATCAAGCAGGGATTTGCCAATATTTTCCGGAATAAATGGTATTCTCTGGCATCCATTGCCACGATATCCGCATGTCTGTTTCTGTTTGGACTGTTCTATTGCATCGTGGCCAACTTTCAGAATATCCTGAAGACTGCAGAAGAAGGTGTATCCGTTACGGTATTTTTCCACAGTGATATGGATAACTGTGAGAGTCATGTAGACGGACAGATCCCGTCCGAACAGCGCCTGGAAGAGATCGGACAGGAGATTGCCAAGCGTGCAGAGGTATCCGAGGTACAGTTCCAGTCTGCAGATGATGCATGGGCAACCTTCGGACCGGATTATTTCGGTGAGGATTATGCAGAAGGATTCCCCGAGAATCCACTGGCAGGAGAGGATACTTATGAGATTTTCCTGAGTGATGTCTCCATGCAGGATGCACTGGTGACCTGGCTGCAGTCCATTCCGGAGGTGCGCAAGGTCAACTATTCCGAAATGACAGCCAACACACTGAGCGGTCTGAACCTTCTGATCGCCTACGTGTCCATGGGAATCATCGTGATCCTGCTGGCAGTCAGCATCTTCCTGATCAGCAATACCGTAGCTATCGGTATTTCTGTCCGTTCTGCGGAGATCAATATTATGAAATATATCGGCGCTACCGACTTTTTCGTGCGTGCGCCCTTTGTGCTGGAAGGTATGCTGATCGGTCTGATCGGTGCGGCAGTACCGCTGGGACTGATCTATTCCCTTTACAATTATGCGTTGAACTATGTGATCAACCGTTTTACGGTACTCAGCGGCTTCCTGAATTTCCTGTCTGTGGACGAGATATTCCATTTCCTGATCCCGGTATCTCTGGGTGTCGGTGTGGGTATCGGTTTCCTGGGAAGTATCGCTACTGTAAGAAAGCATCTGCACGTGTAAATACAATTCCAGCAGATAACCCGGATCCTATTTGTCATGATGTGTGCGGAGTGTGGCTCTGCACTGCATCATGACATTTTAAGAATGGAGACTAAATCAAATTGAATAAAAAGAAAAAAGGCTTCCTGTGCCTGGCACTGTGCCTGATCCTGACGGTTTCCTTCGGCATGCAGGGATTGCGGGTAAATGCGACCAATATGTCATCCATTACCTCTGACAGTATCCGGGACAAACAGGATCAGATCAAACAGGCGGAAAAAGAACGTGAACAGATGAAAAGCAATCTGAGCAATTTGGAGCAGATCAAGAAAGACCTGGAGACACAGAAGACCAATCTGAAAAATTATGTAACCCAGCTGGATCAGAATCTGAGCCAGATCGAACAGAATATTGCGGATCTGAAAAATAAGATCACAGCAAAAGAAGAAGAAATTGCAAAGACCCAGGCGGAACTGGATGCGGCACTGGAGAGAGAAGAAAATCAGAAAGATGCCATGATCCGCCGCATAAGAATTATGTATGAGAAAGGGGATTCCTACATCCTCGATATGATGTTGAAAGCAGAAAGCTTCAGTGATTTCCTGAACCGTGCGGATTTCATGGATCTGATCATGGCTTATGACAGACAGCAATGGAAAGACTTCATGGAGAACCGTAAATATATTGAACTCTGCAAAGAGGAACTGGAAGAGGAGAAAGCCATTCTGGATGAGGCCAAGGCCGGCGTGGAACAGGAGCAGGCCAATATGGAGGCTCTGATCGACCAGAAGAACCGGGATATCACCGCTTACGAATCCGATATTACCAACAAGGAACAGGCCATCAAGGAATACAAGCAGTCCATTGCGGATCAGGATGCGGAGATTGCAGCCCTGGAGGCTGCTATTGCCGCAGAGAAAAAAAAGATCCTGGAGGCCAGTGGTACTGTGCTGACTTACGATGGCGGTACCTTTAAGTTCCCGCTGGCAACCTATACCCGGATCTCGGATGATTACGGCAACCGTATCCATCCGACACTGGGAATCGAACAGTTCCACAACGGCGTGGATTTCGCGGCGCCCAAGGGCACGGCTATTTATGCGGCCTATGACGGACAGGTGGTGGCAGCCACTTACAGCAACACTATGGGCAACTACGTGATGCTCGACCATGGTGGTGGACTGTATACGATCTATATGCATGCCTCGGCATTATATGTATCCAAGGACGATATTGTGGTCAGAGGAGAGACGATAGCCGCAGTGGGCTCCACCGGACGTTCCACCGGCAACCATCTGCACTTCAGCGTGCGTAAGGATGGAGCTTACACATCCCCCTGGAACTACCTGTCGCAATAGTTCTGCAATCGCAGGGCACGTGACTGCTTGCAGGCAAAGTGCTCTGGCGATTAGCAGAACAAACATACATGAGCAAGTAGGGCGATAGCCCGGAATGCGAATGTATGCAGCATTTCGAGAGTGCGAAGCACGGAGAAATGCGTGTTGCGACAAACCAATGTGGAGAAGTAGCGATAGCCCGGAATGCGAATGTATGTAGCATTTCGAGAGTGCGGAGCACGGAGAAATGCGTGTTGCGACAAGAAGCGCGACGTGTTGCGACAATATCTTGGAAATAAAGGAGAGCATTTATGGAGGAAAATAAGGAACTAGAAACCACCACCGAAGAACAGGCTTCTGTAACTCCGGCGGCAAATGAGGGCGAGAAAAAAGGCTTATTTCTCAGTGGCCTTATCGTTGGCTTTGCGGCCACGTTGCTGATCGTGGGCGGTATCTTTATCGCTTTTCAGATCCACAACATCATGACCATGAAGGATGATGTGGCAGCACAGGTATCCTATGGAGAAGATTCCGCGGTCAATGCACAGACCATTAAAAAACTGCAATTGCTGGAAGACACTGTGAAGGAGAACTTTTATCTGAGTGAGGTCACCAATGAACAGCTGGAAGACGGTATGTTCCGTGGCCTGATGGACTCTCTGGATGACCCGTATTCCGAGTACTATACCGCAGAGGAGCTGAATGAACTGACGGAACAGACACAGGGCATTTACTTTGGCATCGGTGCCTATGTCAGCATGGATTCCGAGACCAATCTGCCCAAGATCAGCGGCGTGATCGAAGGAGCACCGGCAGCTGATGTGGATCTGCGTGCCAACGATATTATCTATGAAGTGGACGGTGTCTCCACTGCAGGTAAGACGTTGACGGAAGCGGTGAATATGATCCGCGGAGAAGCCGGGACCACAGTGGATCTGACCATTGTCAGACAGGGCGCCGGGGACTATCTGCACGTCACCGTGGAGAGAGCCAAGGTAGAGAGTCCCACCGTAAAATACGAAATGTTGGATGACAATATGGCATATATCCAGATCGTGGAATTCGACGATGTGACCATAGACCAGTTTACCGATGCACTGGCAACCGTGAAGGGCTCCGGCATGGAAGGCCTGATCCTGGATCTGCGGGGCAATCCCGGTGGAAGTCTGGATGCAGTGGTTAAAATTGCCAGAAAGCTGCTCCCGGAAGGCATGATCGTATATACCGAGGACAAGGCAGGCAAGCGCACAGAGTATACCTGTGACGGCAAGACTCCTCTGGAAGTACCTCTGGTGGTACTGGTGGATATGAACAGTGCCAGCGCCTCCGAGATTCTGGCCGGAGCAATCCAGGACTACGGTGTTGGAACCCTGGTAGGTACCACGACCTTCGGTAAAGGAATCGTACAGCAGATCATGCCCTTCACCGACGGATCCGCCATCAAGATCACCATCAGCGCTTACTATACTCCCAATGGCCGCAATATCCACGGAACCGGTATAGAACCGGATGTGGAATGCGAGTTTGACGCGGAAGCATACTACAACAGTGATGATCCGGTGGACAATCAGCTGGAGAAGGCAAAAGAGGTCCTGAAAGAATTAATGAAATAAAAGTCTTGACAAAGCGCACAAAACTGTATAATATGTAACCCATAAAAACAAAGGCGTTTTTACCGGATCGGTAAAAGCGCCTTTTTCTGTTATCAAAAATTCCTGCCCGGAACGTAGAATGGAGGAGCAAAATGATCAGACTGGAAAATGTATGTAAGAATTTCGGAGATCTCCAGGTACTGAAAAATGTAAATCTGGAAGTAAAAGAAGGCGAGAAGCTGGTTATCATCGGACCCTCCGGTTCCGGTAAATCCACCACCGTGCGATGCATGAATTTCCTGGAGGAGCCTACCAGTGGTCAAGTATATATTGATGGACAGAAGCTGACCCATGCGAACAAGACCAAGATCATCCGGGAGTCCATCTCCATGGTATTCCAGCAGTTCAACCTGTATCCGCATATGACGGTATTGAAGAACCTGACCATAGCACCCATGAAGCTGCATCACAAGAGCAAAAAGGAAGCCGAGGATCTGGCTTATCATTATCTGGATGTGGTAGGACTTAGGGATAAGGCTCATGTGTATCCCACAACACTTTCCGGCGGACAGCAGCAGAGAATCGCCATAGCGAGAGCCCTGTGTGCACAGACGAAGATCATTCTTTTCGATGAGCCGACTTCCGCACTGGATCCGGAGACAATCCAGGAAGTACTGGATGTCATGATCAAGCTGGCTAAGGAAAACATCACCATGGTAGTGGTTACCCACGAGATGGGATTTGCCAGACAGGTGGCGGACCGTATCGTATTCATGGCAGACGGACAGATCATTGAGGAAGGTACGCCGGATCATTTCTTCGACAATCCTTCCAACGAACGTGTAAAACAGTTCCTGGGCAAGATCATCCGTTAGACCGCAGCATTACATAACAGCAGGTCTATCCACGAAGTCATATTTACAGCATGTCAGTCAGAAGGCTTCGTGTTTAGATATATAAGTAAAGGGAATTAAAGGAGGAAAACGTTATGAAAAATCTAAGAAAATGGACTGCATTGGCAGCAGTCATGGCAATGACTGCAACTTTATTTACCGGATGCGGCAGCACTGATGCCCCCGCTTCCGAGGCAACAGCACCTGCAGCGGAAAGTACCGCAGCAGCAATCACAGAAACAGGAGCGGAAGCTCCTGCAGCAGACGGCGAGCTGGCAGCAGACGTACAGGCAATCGTAGACCGTGGTGTATTGAGAGTCGGCGTTAAAAATGCAGTAGTAGGCTTTGGCTTCCAGGATACCCTGACCGGTGAGTATTCCGGACTGGAGATCAGCCTGGCTGAGAAGATCGCAGAGAGCCTTGGCGTGGATGTAGAGTTCACCGCCGTAACCGCAGCTACCAGAACCGAGCTTCTGGATTCCGGCGATATTGACTGTGTGCTGGCTACTTTCACCATCACCGATGAGAGAAAGCAGAGCTGGGATTTCTCCACTCCTTATTTTACAGACTATGTAACCGTACTGGTAGAGGATAAGAGCGGCATCAGCTCCCTGGCAGACCTGGTAGACAAGAAGGTCGGTGTATCCTCCGGATCCACTTCCGCAAAGGCACTGGTAAAGGCTATGATCGATGCAGGCCTGATCGATGGCAGCGGCTTTGATGCAGATACCTTTGATCCCGCACTGTGGACTACCGGAATCTCTTTCCAGCAGTATGATGACTACCCTGCAATCTCTACCGCACTGAGTGCCGGTGAAGTAGATGCCTTCTGTGTAGATAAGTCCATTCTGGCTATTTACAAGACTGACGGACGTTCCTACATCGACGACAAGTTCTCCCCTCAGGAATATGGCGTGGCTACCACCAAGGGTTCCGGCTTCTCTGCATACGTGGATGAACTGGTACAGGGCTGGCTGGCAGACGGTACCATTGACAGTCTGATCACAGAGAACGGATTAGAGTAAAAAAGAAAAAAGTAACTGGGAGGAAACACTATGTCTGGTATTATTTCAGCAAGAGCCTGGGGCAAGGTCTGGGCGTACAGGAGCACATTCCTGTTAGGACTTCTGAATACTGTGGAGACAGCATTTTTTGCGATCCTGTTATCGCTGGCACTGGGTGTGATCTTTGGCCTGATGGCTACCAGCGGAAAAAAGGTATTGCAGATCATCAGCAGAGTCTATGTGGAGATCATGCAGAATACACCGATTTTGCTTCAGCTGTGTTTCTTCTACTATGCGCTGGCTTTTTCCGGTCACAGTATCGGAATCCTGCCGACAGGTATCGTTGCACTGGGCGTATACACCGGAGCCTATATGGCCGAGGTGGTGCGCGCGGGCATCGAGGCCGTCCCTAAGGGACAGTTCGAGGCGGCTGTGTCCCAGGGATTCACTTATGTGGAGCGGATGTATTATATTATCCTGCCCCAGAGCATCAAGATCATTCTGCCGCCCATGGTGAACCAGATCGTAAACCTGATCAAAAATACCTCCTGCCTGTATATTATCGGCGGAGCGGATCTGATCTCGCTGACTTACAGCTTTGTCACCGGTGAAAATACCGGTGGAGCCTATGCTCCGGCCTATCTGGTCAGTGGACTGTTATTTTTCGTTATATGTTATCCCCTCTCCAAGACAGCCAGTGTCTGGGAGATCCATCTGAAGAAAAGAGACCAGCGGGTGACATTTCAGAGAACAGAAGGGACGGTGACGGACAATGAGTAACCTGGAAGCAAGCTTTTCCATACTGGGACAGAAAGGTGTTATGGCCTACATTCTCAAAGGTACGGTATTCACTCTGATCATTGCCCTGATCGCTGTTGTGCTGGGAATCGTCATCGGTTCGGTACTGGCCCTGTGCAGAAACTACTGCACAAGCAAAAAGACGAAAATATTTGGCATGATTGCCACTGTATACATAGAAGTATTTCGAAATACACCGTTGCTGCTGTGGATCTTCATATGCCTGGTATTCTGCCCCTGCCCGGAGCTGTTCAACCGGAAACTGTTCGGGCTGACCACAGTAGAGACCAAGCTGTTGTTCAAGGCAGCAGTTGCTCTGATCCTGTTTACCTCTTCCGTTATTGCGGAGATCATCCGCGGAGGACTGAATTCCATCGCACATGGACAGTTTGAAGCCGGCCACGCACAGGGATTCAATGTAGTACAGGTCATGATCTATATTATTCTGCCGCAGGCTTACCGCAATGTCATTCCTACCCTGTTGAGTCAGGTGATCACCACCATCAAGGACTCTTCCTATCTGGCAAATGTGGCGACCATCGAACTGATGGCCCGGACCAAACAGCTGCTTTCTGCAGCCAGCCGTTACAATGGTACTGGCAATGTAAACGTATCGGATGTATTTGTGCTGTTTGGTGTAGCTGCATTGATCTATTTTATCATCAACTACACACTGTCCTGCGTGGTACGTACCATGCAGAAACGGCGGAAGAGACCGGTACGTGTGACCGCAGATTAAACGAGAAAAGAAAAGAGGATATCCATGGAACAGTATGTGATCACGATTTCAAGACAATTCGGAAGTATGGGACGTTCCATTGCCAGGGAACTGTCCGAAATACTGGGAATAGAATTCCTGGACAGAGATATTGTGGAGGCTACGGCGAAGCGCATGGGCCTTCCGGTATCTGTCATCAGCGATGAAGAAGAGAGTATGAAGTCTACTTTCTTCCGGAGGCAGTATCCGCTCGGAATGGGAATGTCCAGCCTCAAGGATGAAATCTTTCTTACCCAGAAAAATATCATCCGGGATTTCGCAGCCAAGGGATCCTGCATTATTGTGGGACGCTGTGCGGACTATATTCTGGAGGATATCCCGAATCATCTGAATGTGTATGTCTATGCCCCCGATGAGGCAAGGCTGAAAAACTGTGTGGAGAACCTGCAGATGGATCCCCAGACGGCAAAGAAAATGATGCGGGATGTGGATGCTGCCAGAAACCGTTACCACAAAGCCTATATTCCCGGCTGGCAGAGCGTTTTCGACCATAAGGATCTCATGATCGACAGCAGCCGGTTCGGCATCGACGGCACAGCAAAGATTCTGGCAGACATTGTTAAAAACCAGTGGGGCTGATGGTCCACAGATTTTTGATCTGCGGAGACAGCGTGTCATAATCCCAGGTGCGGGAAGAATTGCTTACCCGATTGGGATCTTTGACGCAAAAGCCCGTGTCATCATAATCATAGAGCAGGATATAGTGGCCGGAGGTGGTGAAATCCCCCGGCCGCATGCTGCATACGATAAGTTTGCCCTGATCCAGGGCTGTTTTCATGCTGTTTTCAACCAGGGGAAGTTCCTTGCCGGACAGGCCGAGGGCAGGAAGCCCTTCGGTCCACAGGGACCAGCTAGTGCCATTTTCCGTATAATAACCGTTCTTTTCACAGTAGGAGGCAATCTCTCTCGGGGTGCCGTTCAAATCGTGGGTGAAATAGACATAGACCATGGACAGGCAGGTGGGACCACAGCCGGCGAGACCGATGATGCTATCACCGTAGGACTCGTAGCCCCAGCGCTTGTCCCATTGCAGGAGCAGAGGCACCTGTCCAATGAGAACATCGGAAGCAAGATCGATGGACCGTCCCAGATAATTTTGTCTGTTGGGGTAGTCTGCCACGAAATCCGCGGCTTCGGCATTATTTTGGGCAAGCTCGGCCAGTGCTTCCGTGATGTTTACGGTATCTGCGGTGGTAGAGAGACTTCCGGCAGCGTCAGATTCATTTTCTTCCCGCAGTGCAGCAAAATCATATTGGACAACCGGCAGATCATACCGGGCAGTCAGCTGATAATACAGATGATTGACGGCAGGAAGAATCTCATGGCCGTAATCCTGCCAGAAAGAGACTGCGGTCAGGAGCAACACGATGGCAAATGAGACCCGGAGGAAGCAGACTATGCGTTTCCTTCTGCGGATCGCCCGCTTCCTGCGGAGCATCTCCTGCCTGGAAATTCTGCGGCGGCGTTGTTGCACCGGAACCTGATAAGCTGCATTTGTATTCATAGAAATCCCTCCCGTTAGAACCTTTTTGACAAAATAACCGTCTTTTCTATAGAAGAGTATAAAGGATTGTCCCATAAAAAGTCTTTTAAGCAGTTTTAAGCTTTTTGACAGATATCTTTAAGAATTCATGAAGATATGTTACAATAAAACATGGACCAAAATCATTCGGAAAGGGGAAGGGACCGATGATCAGGAGAAAATATGTTCCGCTGCGCATTGTGCAGCCGGGGATGATGATCGATCAGGCAATCATAGACCGTGCAGGCCGTGTACTGATCGCCAGACGTACCCGACTGGAGGATTTCCATATCGATGCGCTGAAGAAAATGGGGGGTTACAGGAATCTATACCTGTGAGGGTACAGAGGATGTGAAGCCGGCGGATGCGGACAAGCCGCAGGAACTGCCGGAACCATTACAGAAAATATGAACAGGTGAAGGTGAAGGATCCTGCCAAGGTACAGATCTCAGAGAGCGTGCGAAGCCGCGTGGCACAGGGAGTGCAGTATTTGTATCAGGATACGCAGTCACCGGATTTTACCAATGCTTCCCGGAGTATTACGGATGACCTGCTGCGGGCTATTGAGGATAATGATGCAGTAGCAGTGGATATCGGTGCATTGAAGATCAGTGATGAGTACACTTTCAAACATAGTGTGGATGTGGCAACGATGTCCATGATCGTGGCGCAGAAATACGGACTGGATGACAAGCAGGTCTACGAGATCGGAATCGCAGGACTTTTACATGATATCGGAAAATCAAAAGTACCCAATGAGATCCTGAATAAGGCGGCGCGGCTGACGGATGAAGAGTTTGCCATTATGAAGCAGCATTCCGTGTACGGATATCGTATTCTGCAGTCTAAGGAAGATCTGTCCATGGAGATCAAGCTGGGTGTGTTACAGCATCATGAGAAAATGAACGGAAAAGGATATCCTATGGGGATCACAGGGGACAAGATCGACCTGTTTGCCAGACTGATCTCTGTGTCGGATATTTATGATGCATTGGTGACGGAGCGGCCGTATAAGAAGCCGTTTTCTCCCAGAGATGCCGTGGAAATGATCATGTCCATGACGGAAGAGCTGGATATTACAGTTATGCGGTGCTTCCTGGAGAGCGTTATTCTCTATCCGGTAGGCACAGATGTGGCATTGAGCAACGGAGAGACCGCCCGTATTGTGGAGAACGTTCCCAATGCGGTGCTGCGCCCCAAAGTTCTGGGTCTCACCACCGGCAAAGTGTACGACCTCGCCAATGATGTGAAATGCGCGAATGTAATTATATTGTAACTGGAAAGTTAGTAAAGAAATGCTATCAAATCCCCGTAGCCCTTGGCAAGGTATAAGAAACGCGGCACGCTCGTACTTTAGTACGATGCGCTCCTGTCGCAGAGCGTAGCGGTACATAAGCGGTCACAATACGACCGCAAGTACCGACGTCTGCTTACGGCACTGCTTATTCTTATACCCAGCCGGGGCTACTGGTTTTTTTGAAAGCTTTCCAAAACGCAGAACTCCCGGCGTATGCGGTGCCATGTCGAAGATGTTTGTCGGAGGATGTTGATATTTTCTAGAAAAGTGCTGAAAGGCAGGGGGAAAGCGGACACGATGTCCGCGTCAGCCGATTGTCGACATGGATGTCGACTGTAGGCGGCCCCGTCATGACGAGAACTACTCATCACTTTTCGTAGAAAATTCACATCCGGAGACCTTACATCGAGACATGTGTATCGCATGCTCCGGGAGTTCGTGGATTTTGCCAATGTATTTAACTAACTTTCCATTTACATTAATGGAACGTAAAGGAATCTCCATCTTCGATAATACAGATCATGGTCTTGCCGGTATTGAGGATGATCTCGTCCCCGTTGTCATCGTAATATCTGGTGGCACTGTAATCGGAAGTCTTCTCCCAATTCACATGTATTCCTCTGCCATTGGTGAAAAACCAGCCGTCCCGGGTGGTGTCATGACACTGAAAAGCCAGATACCCCTCGCCCAGTTCCTCGTGAAACGTATTCTGTACCAGAATATTTTTGAAAGTCAGCTGCTCTCCGGTGGCGGCATCTATATGAGGGCCGTCTGTGCTGCCGGACAGATGCTGGGAACGGTAATAGAGGCCGTCATCCTCGTTAAATTCAAAATAACACCTTGTCAGCGGATAACACCCGGACATATCGATATAGGTGGCATCCTTTGCTTTGGCACCGTACTGCCCAAGGGTGTTCGGTTCCGCCTTGGTGGCAAACCGGAAGTGATTCTCATCGCTGAGTCCGCGGTATTCCAGGCTGTAGCCCTTTTTCTCGATCACCTTTTGCAGCCCTTCACCGGAAGCATAAGCATTGTGGGGCTTGTTGCGGTCGGTAGTACGGAAAAAGGCAGCCTCATCACTCCCGGAGGTACCGTCCACATCCTGAGTATCCGGCTGCGCCAGCAGCTCATTGATGAAAAACGGACCGCCGAAATGTACGATAAAAGCATCCCATTCGAATGCCCAGTAAGCATAATAATCACGAAGACTGCGTATATTGCCGATTTTGTCCAGATTCTGCCAGTCTTCGTAGATTGCCATCATCCGGGTCATACGGTTTTCAACATTCGCCTCATAAATAATAGAAGCATCGGACAGACTGTATTGTGGAATTGCAGATGCCTCATTGGGGATCATTACGGCAATGGGGCGTGTAGCAGCCACATCGGCATCCACCCATTCGTTCGTAAGACGGCTGCGGACCATGCCCTCAGCGGGAGGAGTGGAATCATCCTCTACAACGATCGTTACGGGATCCGGAAGCTTTTCCCCGGAAGAAACCGTGGAGGAATCCGGGCTGTTATCCGGGAGGATCGGACGGACCGGGGAATCGGAGTTACCCGTCTGTCCACATCCGGTAAGCATCATGGAGACAGTCAGCAGAAGAGGCACCGCAGTCTGCAGAAACTGCCGTTGAAATTTATATTTACGCATATAATCACACCTCGATCGGTTATCAGAGTAAGAAGCTGTAAATGACCACGCCGCATAAAATGCCTAACAGCGCACCCATCAACACCTGCAGGGGAGTATGTCCCACGAATTCCTTTAATTTATCATGGGCGGAAATCTCACTGCGGCCCATATCTTCGAAGACCTTCAGCATTTCGTTCAATACCTGTGCCTGAATACCGGTCTCTCTGCGTACTCCCATAGCATCATACATTACAATGATCGCCAGGATCAGGGAAATGGCAAATTCAAAGCTTCCCGCACCGTATTCGTAGCAGACCGCTGTTACCAGGGAACATACGGTAGCAGAGTGAGAACTGGGCATACCGCCGCTGCCGACCAGGCGCTCCGCAACGAATTTCTTGGAGACGATCAAATGGATCAGCGTCTTCAGAACCTGTGCCACCAGCCAGCCGAAGGCTGCAGTCAGGAAAATGGTATTGCTGAAAAACTGTTCAAAAAAAGTCATAAATAACCTCGTTTCCTATATGCTGTAGTTTGCAGAACAGACATATATAAATCCAGTATAATCCAAAAAGCGGAAAAAGTACAGTGTTGACCTTGAAATGATGCATCGAAGGATAGTATAATATAGCTGTTACCTGTCGCACAGTGGCGCAGATAAGCCTGAAAAAGCGACAGGAAAACATAAGGAGATTACAAAATGAGCTTATTGAGCGTGATCGTTCCCTGCTATAATGAAGAAGAAAGCGTTGCCCTGTTTTATCAGGAATTGACGAAAAATGATCCCTTTTTCAAGGAAAAGGAAATAGAACTGGAGCTTCTCTATATTGATGACGGTTCCAAAGACGGCACTGTGAGAGAAGTGAAAAAGCTGATCGAACAGGATTCCCGTGTGCATATTGTCTCTTTCTCCAGAAATTTCGGGAAGGAAGCGGCGATGTTTGCCGGACTGGAAAAGTCGAAGGGCGATTATGTGGTTATGATGGATGTGGATCTGCAGGATCCGCCTTCCTTGCTGCCGGAGATGTTTGAATGGATCTGGCAGGGGTATGATTCTGTAGCGACCCGCCGCGTGACCCGCAAGGGCGAACCGCCGATCCGCAGCTTTTTTGCCAGAAGATTTTACCATCTGATGAAGAAGATTTCCCAGACGGAAATGATGGACGGAGCGAGAGATTATCGCCTGATGACCAGACAGATGGTGGATGCCATCCTGTCCATGCGGGAATATAATCGTTTTACCAAAGGAATCTTCGGCTGGGTCGGCTTTAAGACCAAATGGCTGGAATATGAGAATGTAGAGCGCGCCAAGGGCGAGACCAAGTGGAATTTCTGGAAGCTCCTGGTATATTCCCTTGACGGTATCACCGCATTTTCCACGGCACCGCTTCTGATCGCTTCCTTTGTGGGTGTGCTGTTTTGTGTCATCGCTTTTTTGATGATCATATTTATCATCGTGCGGAAGCTGATCTTCGGAGATCCGGTGTCCGGCTGGCCTTCTCTGGTGTGCATCATCCTGATGACCAGCGGCGTACAGTTTTTCTGTACGGGTATTCTGGGGCAGTATCTGGCAAAGGCATACATGGAAGTAAAACGCCGTCCGATTTACCTGGTAAAAGAGGAAATTTAAGAAAAACCGCATAAATATCCGTTTTTTATGTACGTAAAAATGTTACAAAATAGGGGTAAAATGTAACATTTTTAGTTTCTTAACTATATTTTAACGGAAAAATGTCTTTTCAAATATCGACAGCTATGATATGATTTCTCTATCAGTCACTGCAGAGGAGCAATACTCGACAAGTAAAAAGGGGGACTTGTTTTGGATATTGTTGCAGTAAAAGATTCAGAGTTAGAGAGATATGTAACCAAAATCATGTTGGAGATAGGGGTGCCGGCGCATTTGAAGGGTTATCACTATTTGCGTGATGCAATCATTTTGTCAGGGAAAGACATGGAGGTAGTAAGCAGCGTTACCAAGCTGTTATATCCCACCATCGCGAAACATTTCAAGACCACAGATCAGAAAGTGGAACGCGCGATCAGGAACGCCATTGAAGTGTCCTGGTCCAGAGGAAATGTGGAGACATTCGAAAAGATTTTTGGCTATTCTGTAGCCTCCGGAAGGACAAGACCTACGAACAGCGAGTACATCGCACGTATCGCCGACAACATCCGACTGGATTATAAGGCTATGTAACATATTAATTTTAATTATTTGGAACAGGGAGAGTTTGTTAATTAAGCAGATGCAGTATTCTCCTCTGCAGACTGAGAAAGACCGCGTATCGGAATGGGGAAGTTTCCGGTACGCGGTTTTTTGTTGTATGGAAATGCTGTTATATTTGTCAAGTCCATATAAATATGGTAAGATGTACAAAAGCCCGTGTAAGAAAAAGGCGGGTATGGGAGATGAAATGACTTTTCGGACATCGGATATTTTGATCGGGGGGAGCCTGATCATTATCGGGCTGACAGAGATCGCCCATTTGGCAGGCTGCCTGTTAGGGTGGTCTTTTTTGACTGTAACGGATCTGCTGCTGGCAGAGGTGGGAATCGTTCTGCTGGCGGCAATATTATTGTCTGTAATATCCAGACAGACACGGAAACGGGCCACAGCCGGTAAAAATGATCCGGTTGCGGATCAAAACAGCGGGACAGACACGGCAAAGGAAAAAAGCACACAGATTCTCACGGGCGTCCTGATATTTCTGATCCTGCTGCAGATTCTGCGGATACTGACGGGGAACCGTATGTGGCTGACCGGAGATATGACGGTGGAGACCGTGAACACATTTCTCAGGGAAAATGCTGTTTATACCGTGAATCCTCTCACGGGGACGGCATATTCGATGGGGATGTCCTTACGGCTGAAAATATTGTGCCTGCCCACTCTGTACGGGGCCATCAGCCGTTTTACGGGTATGGCACCCGTAGACGTGGTGTATCGTCTGATCCCCTGCATTACGCTGCTGTTGTCTTATGTAGCTTACGGAAGCCTGGGGAAAGTACTTTTTCCGGAAAATTCTGTGAAAAGACGGACGTTTTTGCTGATCATGGGAATACTGTTCAGTACAGGGGCCTATATGCCCGGAGTGGATGGATTTGATGTGTTTTACGGAGGATTCCGCGGTGTGACGATCCGGGCGGCGGTGTTGCTTCCGTATCTGCTGTTCTGTCTGATGGACAGAAAATATACGGGCGTGATCCTTTGTATCCTGGCGGAGGCCTGCATAGTCTGGACCCTGTATGGCGCGGGAGTCTGCCTGCTTGTTACTGTGGCATGGCTGATACTTGGAGCGTTGGTTTCCCAGTTCCGGAAACGATGGGAAAAACGGAAAATGACTGATGCACATGGCAGGTCAGGAGAGGAGGCTACAGAATGATGACACTTCTGCAGTCCGCCCTGACAGGCTGGACCGACTATACACAACATGGAAAATTTGCGGCATTTTTGCTGCTGGCGATCCTGTATCTGGGATTTGTCCTCTATGGTTCTTCCGGAAAGGAAGCCAATGCATCCGGGGCGGAAAATGCACGGAAACGGCTGTATCTTTACGGGGCACTGGTGACATTTGGCTGTATCTGTCCCGTAACAGCACTGATCCTGTTAAAATACCAGACTTCTTTTTACTCTTATGTATGGATCTGGGCGGTGGTGCCCCAGACAGCATTGATCGCATGGGCGGCAACGGACTTTCTGTGCAACTTATTAAAAGAGAAAAATTTACGAAACGGGATGGCGGCACTGATCCTGCTGGGCATCCTGTTCCTGGGTGGGAACCCGGTGTCGGAATGGACCGTGGCACAGACAACGCAGGTACCGGCACTGACGGGAATGCCCGGACAGCAACAGGGAACTCCCGCCAGGGAAATTCTGGAGCAGCTTTCTGTATACAATGCGGAAAAAGGAAACTCACGGGAATACAGTCTGTGGGCGCCGAAGGAGGTCATAGAGGCTGCCAGAGCCTACAGCGCTGAGATCCACCCGGTATACGGCAGAAGCATCTGGGATGCATCGCTGGGCAGCTACTCCTATGATACCTATGAGACCTGGCAGGAAGATATGTATCTGTGGATGAGCCACCTGGAGACTACCGGGGAGACGGAATATCTGCGGACAGATGAAAATACCACGACAGAAGCCGGTGGCAGGAAAATAGATTTTGCTGCGTGCCTTGACAGCGCCGGGAAGGCCGGTATAGACTACATTTTATTGCCGGAGGACTTGTCGGAGGATGTACAGAAGGAATTGCAAGAGGCTGCGGACGGCGGACTGCGGTCCTTTGGCGGATATTTTCTGATCGTGATGTAAGTAGGCATCTTGCGGAAAGACAGGGAAAACTATAACGATTTGTAAGAATTAGGAACAGGAAAGCAAAATGGAACAGGAACTGATCAGTATTGTGGTGCCGGTGTACCGGGCAGAACGTTATATAGAAGAAACGATGGACTGCGTCCGGGCACAGACGTATCCACACTGGGAACTGCTGCTGGTGGAGGATTGCGGCCCGGACCGCAGCAGGGAGATCATAGAACAATATATTCAGAGAACCGGAGATACGAGAATCCGCATGCTGACTTACTCTACGAATCTGGGGGCGGCGAGAGCACGTAATCTGGGAGTCAACGAAGCAAAAGGCCGGTATCTGGCCTATCTGGATGCAGATGACCTGTGGACACCGGACAAGCTGGAAAAAGAGCTGGCTTTTCTGAAAGAGAAACAGGCAGCCTTTGTGTTTACCGGCTATGAATTCGCCGATGAGAATGGCAAGGGCACTGGAAAGATTGTCCGTGTGCCGGCCACCATTACTTATAAAGAAGCTTTGAAAAATACCACAATCTTTACCAGTACCGTGATGTTCGATATGGAACAGCTGTCGAAAGAACAACTGCAGATGCCCCAGATCAAGAGTGAGGACACTGCCCTGTGGTGGAGAATACTGCGGGAGGGTTATGTAGCTTGTGGTTTGGATCAAAATTTGGTAAAATATCGGAGAGCAGGGAAATCCCTGTCATCGAATAAGCTGGAAGCTTTGCGGAGGATCTGGAATCTGTACCGTAAGGCGGAAGGCATGTCAGTGCCGAACAGTGCCTGGCATTTCTGCTTCTGGGCGGTACGCGCCGTAAAACGCAGAGTATAGGAGGAGTTTGTTTTGAATACAAACGGTAATTATTATGAAAACCGACTGCGGAAAAGGGAATCCTTTAAGCGTCTGATCAATATAGGGTTGTCGATGATCTGCCTGTTGCTGGAGATCAGCCTGTTTGCCTACATGTGGCAGTTCCATTTCCAGTTCCAGCTGGTAGATCCCCTGCAGAAGATCTGGTATCGTGGCTTTCTGCTGGAAAACGGTATCTACAGTGCAATCCTGATATTTTTCTCCGTGACCTACGGCGGCATGCGTCTGGGATACATGAAAAACACGGAGATCATTTTCTCCCAGGTGTTTGCAACCCTGATGGCGGATGTGCTGATCTATGCGGAACTGTGTATGATGGCCCGCAGCATTTTTCCGGCGGATATGTTCCTGTTGATGGTATTTTTACAGATCATAGCGGTGATCATCTATGCCAATATTGCCAACAAGATCTATCGTACAGCATTCCCGCCCAGAGAGCTTCTGCTGATCCACGGCGATCGTCCCATCGAATACATTGTCAACAAATTTGAAAGCCGTAAGGACAAATATAAGATCACAAAATGTGAGCACATTAAAAAAGGTACGACAGAACTGTGCCGGGAGATTCTGGACAATTACCGGAACGGTGAGATCAATGCGGTAGTAATCTGGGATATTAATGAAAAGGATCGTAATATTATTCTGAAATTCTGCTATGCCCATTCCATCCGTGTCTATGTCATGCCTAAAATATCAGATGTTATTTTAGTTGGCTCCGAGGAACTGCATGTATTTGACACGCCTATCCTGCTGACCAGAGAGTACTCCCTGAGCATGGAGCAGCGGTTCATCAAGCGATCTATCGATGTGATCTGCTCGTTGATCCTGTTGGTGGTGACTTCACCGCTGATGCTTCTGACAGCGCTTGCCATCAAGCTTTATGACGGCGGACCTGTATTGTACAAGCAGGTGCGCTGCACCACAGGACAGAGGGAATTCTATATTATGAAGTTCCGCAGTATGCGCACTGATGCCGAGAAGGACGGCGTGGCACGTCTGGCACAGAAAGGGGATAAGCGTATCACTCCCGTGGGTAAGGTGATCCGCAAATGCCGACTGGATGAACTGCCCCAGCTGATCAATATTCTGCGGGGAGATATGTCTTTCATCGGCCCCAGACCGGAGCGCCCGGAGATTATTGCACAGTACATGGAAGTCATGCCGGAGTTCGCATTCCGTATGAAGGTGAAAGCGGGACTGGCCGGTTTCGCACAGGTATACGGAAAGTACAATACTTCTCCGTATGATAAATTAAAACTGGATTTAACATATATCGAGAATTATTCTGTGTGGCTGGATCTTAAATTGATGCTTCTGACACTGAAGGTATTGTTCTGGCCGGACAGTACCGAGGGTGTGGAGAGCGAACAGGTAACGGCTTTCAAGGCAACCTACGATGGTCGTGCCGAGAAGGATGACGACTGAGAAGGCAGGAGGTAGACGCATGGAAGTAAGCTACGGAAAAGAGCCCTTCGACCTGAGACTTATGTGTCTGCGGCTATGCCACAATCTGTGGAAAATACTGGCTGTGACAGTAGTGGGAACATTACTGTTCGGTGGCGGTTATTATGTAAAAAATGTGGTGCTGCAGCCCGATCCAGGGTATGCGGCTTCTTCCACTTATAAGGTAGAATATAAAGAGAACCCCAATGCGGCGGGTGCGTACTACATTAACGAGGCTACATGGAACACCATGATCCATACGGGAGAATTCCTGGATGGTGTGGAGAAGCATCTGCAGGAGGCTGTGGAACGGGGAGACAATGGAGCTTCGGAAGCACTGTCTCTGGGCAGAGATCAGTGGATCGCAGACCTCTCGGCAACACTTCCCTCGGATTTCAGTGTTCCGGTGACACAGGCGGCAACTCAGGATCCGGGGATGAGTATTGCTCTGGCCCATGCAGTGGAGGATACCATGTGTGACGAATTTGCAGAGAGTATCGTGGAGATCGACCGGATCAAAGTGCTGGATCACGGAGATTTTGCAGAAGTCGTGGTACCGGATGTGCGCCCGGTGCGGGCAGTCATTCTGGCGGCGGTATTGTCTCTGTTTTTTGCAGTAGTCCTCTTTTTGCTGGTGGAGATCTCGCAGGACAGCATCTGGCTGCCGGCAACACTTCGCAGACGCTACGGACTGAACAGTCTGGGAACGGTGCGCAGTGTGGGATTTGCGGAAAATCTGATGTATACGCTGGAGAAAGTGTACGATAAAAAGCAGGCAAAGGAGTCCGAAAATGCGGAAATCTGCCGTGTGGCAGTATGTGTGGCACTGCCGGAAGCGGATCCGAAGGAAGTCGTGGAGAATTTGCAGAAGCTGGCTAAGACAGGTAAGATCCGGAAGGGAATACCGGTGGAATATGTAGCGGTTCCCAGTCCGTTGTTATGCCCGGAGAGTGGAGAGACACTTCGTAAGGCAGATGCATTTCTGCTGGCGGTGCCGGCCGGAGAACGGGTAGGAAAGAGACTGGAAGCGGTATTAGAGTATCTGCATACCCAGGACTGCTCTGTGGACGGAGCCTTCCTGTGGAATGCGGATGAACAGCTGATCCGCAGCTATTATTTTCTGCCGGGAGCCATGCAGACACAGAATACAGAACACGGAGGAGAGCAGGCATGAAGGTAGAAGTTCTGGCATCGGTAATGAATGCTTCTCTTCCGGAGACCGTACAACATATGAACCTGCAATCGGATGCGGTGATCATCAATCAGTGCGACCGGCTGGGGCAGGAGGAAATGCAGATATCTCCGGGGAACGGAAGAATCCGTTTCTGCAGTTTTCCCGATCGTGGCATCGGCAGAAGCCGCAATGAGGCCATCCTTCGGGCGGAAGGAGACATCTGCCTTTTTTCGGATGCGGATATTGTGTATGAAGATGGTTATGAGGCGGCTGTTCTTGCGGAGTTTGAACGGAATCCCCGGGCCGATATGATCATTTTCAATATTGAGGTTGAGGAAGAACGCCGCACCTACCATATTACGGAACGGAAACCGGTACGTTGGTATAATTGCGGGCGGTATGGCGCAGTCAGTTTTGCTGTACGCAGAGAGAGCCTGCTGCGATCGGGAATCACGTTTTCCCTGTTGTTTGGCGGCGGTGCAAAATACAGCAATGGAGAAGACAGCCTGTTTTTGACAGAGTTTATTAAAAAAGGCTGCCGTGTATATACCGCACCGGTGACCATCGGCAGAGAGGAAGCCGGGGAATCCACCTGGTTTCATGGCTATAATGAAAAATTTTTCCATGACAGAGGAGTACTGTATCATTATCTGTATGGATGGCTGGAATGGCCGCTGGCACTGCGGTTTTTGTATGCGCATAAGGGTACGCTGTGCACAGAGGTAAGCCTGCAGCAGGCAAAACAGTGGATGCGGGAAGGCATCCAAGAAGCAAAGGAACACGGATCACGGCGGTAAGGCATTTGCTTATGATTGTTTTTCGGAAAAATGGTAAGAGGAAAGGAGGTTCCCCATGGAGAAGAGCGCACTGGTGTATATCATATTGACAGCTGTTACCGTAGCATTCGGATTTCTGGTAAAAAATCGTGACTATACGACAGAATATCTGTCCGGCAGACGCTCCTTTCGTGGAAATACCTCCGGGGATCTGATGGCGGCCGGGCCGGACAGACAGCAGGCGTGCAATGCTGTGGCGGAATTCGCCATCTTCTGTCTCCTGGCCGGAGTTTCTGCCTGCCGCATTGCTGTGGGCGGTGATTACTGGGTCTACTGGCTGAAATTTCAGCTGATCGATCAGGGAAGGCATGTCTCCTACGAAACCGGTTTTGTGTATCTGGTGAAATTTTTCCATCTGATTTTCGGAGAGGGATCTTATCTTCCGATCTTTGGCTTCTTTTCCCTGATTACAGTCTTCTTTTTCCTGAAGGCACTGCATGATCAGGCGGACTGGTATGTATTTTCCCTGTTCCTGTTATTGACACAGGGATTTTACTTTAATAGTATGAATTCGGTACGTTACTATTTCGCACTGGCGCTGGTCATGTATGCGCAGAAATATGTGCTGCGGGGAGAATATGGGAAGTTTCTTCTCTGGGTGCTGCTGGGCTGTACGATCCACAAATCGGTACTGCTGGTCATCCCGGCATATATTGTGATAGATCTCTTGTCCCGGATCCAGCTGAAAAAGTGGCACTATGCGGTTGGCGTATTACTGATCTTATCTCTGATCTTCGGACAGGATGTGTACCGGAATATTATCTTCCGGTTCTATCCCTATTACAAGGATTCCATGTTCGACAACGGACAGTTATCCTATGTCAACATCGCCAAATGCCTGGCAGTGCTGATACTGTGCCTGATCTATTGGAAGGACAGCGTTCAGGAAAATCGCAGAAACCGTTATTACTTCTACCTGAATCTGGCGGGACTGGTGCTCTATTCCTGCGGCTCCTTTATCCCGGAAGTATCCCGAGTGGCATATTACCTGATCCAAAGCCAGATTTTCCTGATTCCGGGTGTGCTGAAGGATGCCAAAAAGGGATGGTTCCGAACCCTGTGTATTATTGGCGTTGTTGCAGCATATCTATTGTATTTCGTAATGCTGTTGCGGGGAATGTATGATGTGGAGATACGGCTGCTTCCGTATCTAAACTGGATCTTTAATTAAAAGAGGAATTAATTTATGAAAGTGCTGTGGGTCTGCAATATCATGCTTCCGGTCATAGCCGAAGCATTGCATAAAGAAGCTTCGAATAAAGAGGGCTGGCTGTCCGGTCTGTTGGAGCAGGTAGCCGCGGAGAATTCCAGTGACCTGGAGCTGGCTGTGGCATTCCCGGTGCCGGCAGATACGGAGGTGCCCCGGAGACTGCAGATAGCAATGCCACGGGAAAAAGAAGACCGGGAGCATTTACAGACAAATACAGATGCTGAAACATATAATATCACATGTTATGGATTCCACGAAGACACCGTACACCCCGACAGATATCAGCCGTTGCTGGAAGAAGAACTGCATCGGATCACGGAAGACTTTTCACCGGATGTGATCCACTGTTTCGGCACGGAATATCCACACACACTGGCAGTATGCCGGGTGTTTCCCCACAAGGAGAAGATACTGGTGGGAATTCAGGGAATCTGTACGTTGTGTGCGGAGGCATATTTTGCCGATATGCCGGAATCGGAGATCCACAAGACCACTTTCCGGGATCTGGTGAAGAAGGATACCCTGCGCAGCCAGCAGGAAAAATTTGCCCGCAGAGGTGTAATGGAGAGGGAAGCAATAGGACTTGCCGGCAATATCACCGGAAGAACCGCCTGGGACAGGGCAGTGACTACCGCGTGGAATCCCAAGGCACATTATTATACGATGAATGAGACCCTGCGGGCTTCCTTTTATGAAGGACAATGGCAGCCGGAGCACTGTGAACCCTATTCCATTTTCGTCAGTCAGGCGGATTATCCTCTGAAAGGACTGCACTATCTGCTGCAGGCCTTGCCACAGATCCGGGAGAAATATCCCCGGGTCCAGGTGTATGTGGCAGGAAATGATCTGACGGCATACCGGACGCCGAAGGAAAAGCTGAAAATATCGGCATATGGCCGTTACCTGCGCAGACTGATCCGGGAAGGACAGCTGGAGGACAGGGTACACTTCCTCGGAAAACTGACCGGAGAAGAAATGAAGGAAAGATTTCTGAAAAGTCATCTGTTTCTGTGTTGTTCCTCTCTGGAAAATTCACCGAATTCCCTGGGAGAGGCCATGCTTCTGGGAGTTCCCTGCATCAGCACGGAGGTAGGGGGAATCCCCAGCCTGTTTGATGGCGGAAGGGACGGCTTGTGGTGCCGGGGACATCTGCTGTCGGAAGTGGCTGAAAATGACAAATATGCGTCAGATGCTTCTGAAAGTAAAAATAACATGCGAAATTATAAAACGACAAAAACAGAAGAATTGGAAAATATTGTAAATTCCATGGCAAATTCTATTATCGAAATGTGGAGTTTTCCGGAGAAAATGCTGGAATACTCAAAAAATGCAAGAGAACATGCAAGAAAAACCCATGATAAAGAGCAGAATTTCGCAAAATTGCAGGAAATCTATGCAAACATAGCAGGGAGGAAGGAATGAAGCTGATATTTGTCTCAAACTATTTTAATCATCATCAGTTGCCCTTCTGTGATGCTCTGTATGAATTGCTGGAGGGAGATTTCTGTTTCCTGCAGACACAGCCCATGGAAGAAGAGCGGGTGAAGATGGGCTGGCAGGCCGAGGAACGTCCCTATGTGCGCTACGCTGCGAAGAATTCGTGTGCACATAAGTCTGGGGCAGAGAAAACGCCCGGCTCTGAGTCGAACAGCAATGCCGCCACAGATGCGGAAGATTTTGAGAAACTATTGCTTACCGCGGATGTGGTGATCTTCGGCGGATGCGATGACGAAAGCTATATTCAGGAGAGACTGACTGCCAGAAAACCGATCTTCCGTTATAATGAACGCTTATATAAGGAAGGGCAATGGAAGGCTGTTTCTCCGAGAGGCCTGTTGCAAAAATACAAGGATCACACCAGATACCGTAAGGCACCGGTGTATTTCCTGTGCGCAGGAGCCTATGTGCCTTGCGATTATCACCTGATCCATGCCTACCCCGGCAAAATGCTGCGCTTCGGCTATTTCCCGGAGACCAGGCATTACGAGGCAGGGCAGCCCTTCAATCACAAAGAACCGGGCAGTATTTTGTGGGCGGCCCGGATGATCGACTGGAAGCATCCGGAGCTGGTGGTGAAAACAGCATCTTATTTAAAAGAATATCTGGAAGAAAATACGTTTCATATTACCATGATCGGCGGAGGGGAACTGGAGGAAGAGACGCATCGCCTGGCAGAGGAACTCGGAGTGACCGACGTGATCACCTTTCCCGGTTTTCAAGGCCCGGAAGAAGTCCGGGCGGCCATGGAAAAGTCAGAAATCTATCTGGTCACCAGTGACCGCAAAGAAGGCTGGGGGGCAGTGGTGAATGAAGCCATGAACAGCGGCTGTGCTGTGGTGGCAGATCATATGATCGGAGCGGCTCCCTGGCTGATCCGTCAGGGAGAAAACGGCAGGATGTACCGGGACGGTGAGGAACAGGAATTATTTCGGACCGTGGAACGGCTTCTCAGGGATCCCGGAGAGTGCCGCAGACTGGGAGAAAACGCACAGCAGACCATTGTCGGGGAATGGAATGCCCGGACGGCTGCGGAAAGATTGATCGAACTGTGCCGGAAAATGAAGTTCTTGCCAGAAATGTCAGAAGAACAGGAAATGCCGGATGCCGGCCAGGATGTGATGCAGGACATCACAACACCTGCCTCGGTGATTCCACAATTATGGAATGACGGCCCCTGCTCTCCGGCCCCTGTAATCCCGGAGCGGTCTATGTATAGGAGAATAAACAGTGAACAGTAGTGTAACCAAGCAACCGCTGATCAGCGTGATCGTGCCGGTGTACAATATCATACCGTATCTGCCCCGCTGCGTGGAAAGCCTGCGGACACAGACTTACGAAAATCTGGAGATCCTGCTGATCGATGACGGTTCCACGGATGAGACACCGGCATTATGTGACCGGCTGGCAACGGAGGATGAGAGAATCCGCGTCTTCCATAAAAAGAACGGCGGGCCTTCTTCCGCCCGGAATTTCGGATTACAGCAGGCCGGGGGAGAATATGTGGGCTTTGTGGACAGCGATGACTACGTGGATGCGGATATGTATGAGCGGCTGTACGGGGCAATCGAAAAGACCGGAATGCCCGTAGCGCAGGTCGGCAGAGATGAAATCGACAAAGACGGCAATATTTTACCGAATATCTGCGAGCCGGTGGCAACGGAACAGGTGATCCCGGCAGAAGGTTTTCTGAAGGAACTTCTGATGCACCGCGGAGACTGCTCCTTCTGTACCAAGCTTTTGCGGAAGGACCTGTTTACCATAGAACAATTTCCGGTGGGGGCACTGAATGAAGATTTTCATTTATTAGTAAAAATGCTGACCCGGGAGGAAAGTGCAGTTCCGGGGATTGCATGCATTCCCGGACAGGCGTATCATGTATTTTATCGTCCGGACAGCAATACCAGAGACAAGAACCGGTTCTCCAGAGTATTCGCCGACAATATCGACAATGCGGACATGGTGCTTGCACTGGTGGATAAAAAATATCCGGAGCTGTCGGAAATCGCATTCCGGTTCGGCATCTTCCAGCGGCTGGATTATCTGCTGCACATCCCTATTGCACAGATGACCGGGGACAACGCATTCTACCGCAGGGTGGTGCGTGACTTGCGTCACGGCTGGTGGAGAGCCATGAAAAATCCCTGGCTTACCCAAAAGAACAAGTGTTATCATACACTGTTTGCCATTGCACCGAAGGGAATCCGGGTACTGCATAAGAAACTGAAGCACATAGAGTGATGCCCGACGTAGAGGCAGGATAGAACGGGCAACACAGCAACCATAAAATAAGGAATGAGTCACGTTACATGAAGAGAAAATTGGCATTTCTGGGAGCAATTCTCCTGGCGGCATTTATATTCACCTACGAGGGCAATACCTATCAGACGCATGCATTGGATGAAGAAGATCAGGCATGGATCGAAGAAGCACGAGGGGCTTTGCAGAATATCGTAGAAGACCGGGAGGTCATGGCACTGGTTTATCTGTGCGATGATCTGACGATCCGCGCGGAAGCGGCGGAAGACAGCACAAAAGTGGTCACCGTGCCCAGTGGACAGATGGTGGAGATCCGGGATGTGACGGTGGATGAAGACTATCAGGTCTGGGAAAAAGTATCCGCCGAGGTAAAGGGCAAGGTCTACGAGGGATATATCCCCCGGGATTATCTGGCATGCTCGGATGAACGTTTTCTGGAATGGGAAGAACTGTACGGCATGAATCCCGGAGCGGCGGTTATGCTGGCAGAGGAAAATGCCACCGGTGTCTATGCGGACATCGAGCAGTTCCCGGAGAGCTACCGGCCGGCATTGCAGGCTTTGAAACAGAAACATCCCAACTGGACCTTTGTACGACAGAATACCGGACTGGATTTCCAGACGGTGATCAACAATGAGCTTCAGGGCGGAAAAAGTCTGGTCTATAAGAGTTACGGGGATTATTGCAAGGAAGGACAGCACAGCCCCAACTGGTATTTCGCTTCGGAAGATGTACTGAAATTATACATGGACCCCAGAAATTCCCTGCAGGAGAATGCTATTTTCCAGTTTGAACAGCTGACCTACAACGCAAGCTATCATACGGAAGAAGCGGTAAAGAATTTCCTCGAGGGAACCTTCATGAACAGCAGTCAGAGCGCACCGGAGACCTCAATGAAATTCTACCATATTTTCTGGTCCATCGGTGCGGAGGAGAACCGGCAGGTCAGCCCGTTCCATCTGGCAGCCAGAGTACTGCAGGAGCAGGGAGAGGGGACATCCCCGCTGATCTCCGGCACCTATCCCGGTTATGAACATTATTACAATTATTTCAATGTGGGAGCTTCCGGCAGTACCAATGAAGAAGTGATCCGCAATGGATTGAATTATGCCAAAGATCATGACTGGCATGGAGCCTACTACTCGATCCTTGGAGGAGCGGAAGTAATCTCCGCAAGCTACATACGTAAGGGCCAGGATACCCTGTATTTACAGAAATTCAATGTATCCCCCACTGCCAGCAATCCGGTATATACCCATCAGTATATGCAGAACATCTCAGCACCCACCAGCGAGGCACTGAGCATGAAGAAACTGTATGAAAGTGCGGGAGCGCTGGAGAATACCTTTGTCTTCAAGATTCCGGTCTATGAAAATATGCCGGCCAGCCCCTGCCCGATGCCGACTTCCTCTACCAATGTGGTATTGCAGGTACCGTCGGGTTACGATGCTTCCACGATCTACGTGGACGGCATTGCCTATACACCACAGGTGCGGAATAACCGCCGTATCGTCAAACTGCCGAACGGAAATGCCCAGTCGGCGGTCGTGTACCGGTATAATGAGAACGGAGCGCCCATCGGCATGTATGTCTGGACCCTGGAATATCGTAACAATGCCTATGTGGCCACAGAACAGCCGGGACTTACGGATCTGCTGACCTATCACGGATTTTCCATCCGGATTACCGGAAAAGCGGGAATCCGCTTCAAGACCGGCATCAGTACGGACCTCAGAGCGCAACTGCTGGGAAATGGTGTGAACGGCTATCATCTGAAGGAATACGGAACACTGGTCATGAACAATGCCAACCGGACAAGCTATCCCATGATCAAAGGCGGCGAAAAAGTCATCAGCGGACTGGCTTACGGTACGAATGCCAACGGCACCCATCAGGACAGTATTTATGAGACCGTGAGTGGCAGATACCGGTTCACTTCCGTACTGGTCGGCCTTCCGGCAAACCAGTATAAGGTGGAATATGCATTCCGCGGATACATCATCCTGAACAAGGATGGCAAGGACATTACCATTTACGGTCCGGTGCAGGCCCGCAGCATCTATGCTCTGGCACAACAGGTACTGAATATGGGAACCTATGCACAGGGATCGGAGGCGGATACTTTCCTGCGTAAGCTCATCAGCGATGCACAGGAATGATATGCGAATATCGGGCAGGATAGTGGAAACGTACAGCACGGAATGATTCTCAGGTATCAATGTCGAGAGCATTTGGTCTCGACATCATAGAATATAGAAGATAGGACAAAAAGATGAAAAGAAAAGCAACAAGATTTCTGGCACTGGCCATGAGCGCTGTTCTGGTAACATCCCTGACGGCCTGCGGAGATGGCAGTGATGAAAATGCGAAGGATGCCGTGACTCCCGTAGAGGCACAGCCGATGCTCTCAGAGCTGGAGCTGGAGATTCTCAATCTGGAGACAAAATATAATAAAGGAGAGTTTACCCAGGAGGATTATCTGTCATTGGCCGATGCCTACAACAGAGCGGGATACATCCGCAAACAGCGGGATATGCTGGAACAGGATTACCGGCTCTATGCGGATGAGGAAGCATTTGCTGCTCTACAGGAGATCAGCGTGAATCTGGAGGAAGAGACAGAGGGGATCCGCAGCCGTGCACAGGAAATGCAAAATGATCTGGAGCTGACCGAGTATCTGAGTGAGAGCGTGAATCTCATCGACAGCGAGGACTGGTTCACCACCATGATGCCCAAACTGAAAGAAGGACAGCGAAACTACTATCTGGAAAGAGACAGTCAGCCTCTGCTCTATGTACAGACCGGCTATACGGAAGAGGGACAATGCTTCTCCAGGGTGTGGTATACCGGAAACGACACGAAACGATTCCTGAGCCAGGAGGGTGCAACGATCCGGCTGGTAACAGTGACAGCGGCCGGTGCGGACGAGAACATCGCGGATCCGGCAGAAACTGAGAATCCCGATGCCACACAGGAAACGGGAACCACAGAAGCCAGAGCCCGGGAAAATACAACGACAGAGATTTCGGATACAACAGCGCCTCTGGCAGATACACCGGAAACCATGAAGGACTGGAACGGTACCTTCGAAGCCTGGAGCGTGGACAGCGCTACCGGAAGCATTACCCATGAACAGGGAACCATGCAGGGCGGTGTGCTCGCCGGAGACTATACCTGCGATGTCCATACCGGAGAAGGTGCGTTGGATGTCTATTCCCTCTGGAGCAACCGGGAGGGCATGGAGTATATCACTTACACGGGAAGCTTTGATTCCGAAGGAAAGATTCTGACAGAGCAGCCTTCCGAAGAAATCAAGAAAAAACTGCTGGAGGGAACAGATTATACGGATCTGGTTCTCTATGCCTATGATGCTACCGGTGAGAACTGCCTGTGGCAGGGAATCGGCGGGGATATTACCGCAGAGGAGTATCGTTTTGGCGGGGAAATGATCGGACTGGAGACCCGTCCGGAATACACGTCCTATGAGGTGACAGAGGATATGACAGCAGAGAACAATGCAAATACAGCAGAGGGAACCGGTGCCGCCACTGATGGCGGAGAGAACGGCAACGCAGCGGACAACACCACGGGTGCCATAGACAGTGATACCCCGCAGATCCGTATTTTTGACGGAGAAGTACAATGGTTTGACGGAAAATACTGGGTCAGCGCCGGTGCGGTCAGAGAAATGGCAAAACAGGATCCTTTTGCGGCTTATGAAGAAAACCATGATACCACTGCATCCGGAAGCGTCACGGGAAGCATTACCGGCAAAATCACCGGCAGTGCAGATGGCAACAGTACAGCCGGTAACGATGGGCAGACGATCACCGGCAGCGGAACCGTGTCGGGAGACAAGACCGGTGGAAGTATTCAGAAACCTGCAGCCACCCAGAATCCCGGCACCACGCCAAAGCCCACGACCAAACCTGCTGCGACAAAGCCTGCAGTCACTCCGACCCCTGCGCCCACACCGGCTCCGACCCCGGAACCTGCACAGGATGATGACGATGACGACGATGATGACAGCGGCAGCAGTGATTCCGGCAGTAGTGATTCCGGCAGCAACGATAGCGGAAGCAGTGACAGCGGCAGTTCCGGTGGAGACAGCGGCGGAAGTGATGTAGATATGGACTGGACACCGGATCTATTGTAAGAAAGGATATTTTATACCAATGAAACTGACAGAACGAAAGAAAATGGTATTGATCCACATCGCGTGGATCCTGGCACTGGCGGTGATCCTGTGGCCGCTATTTACGATCGCAAAATACGATTATCCCTCTGCGGATGACTGGTCTTTCGGAAAATATATGTACCGGGCAATGCAGGCCGGAGAAGGAATCACCGGTGTATTTCATGCGATATACCAGACATTGGCACAAAATGTGTGGGAAGCCAGATTTTCCATACTGATTCTGTCGGCTTTGCAGCCTGCGGCATTTGGAGAACATTTTTACCGGATCACCCCCTATCTGATGATCGGTTCCGTGATCCTGTCCCAGTTCCTGCTGCTCAGAGAATGCATTGCGGGCCAGGCAAAGGAGAACCGCTGGCTGATCCTGCCCATCGGTATTCCCATGGCAATTCTCCAGGTGCTTTACTGCCCCTATCCGGAGGAAAGCTTTTATTGGTATAACGGTTCGGTGAATTACACTTTTGTGTATAGCTTGTCACTGGTCCTGCTGACACTGTATCTGGAAATTGCGCTTCGCGAGACCGGCAAGGCAAAGCGGGTCGTGCTTACCGTGCTGGCCTGCCTGCTGGCGATTCTGGTGGGTGGTAACAATTTTTCCACCAGCGTATCCACCATGTGCCTGTTGATCTGTCTGCAGATCTTATTCCTGATCTGCCGTAAAGATGCTTTCCGCCGGACCTGGATCGTGACACTGTTAGAGACACTCAGCGTATTGATGTGTGTGACTTCTCCGCTGACAGCCACCAGACTCAACGGCAATTTTGGCGGCAGCACAGCCAATTCCCCGTTGATGGCCATCTGGCTGTCTCTGGAGAGAACTTTTCTGAATATTATCAGCTGGACGAATCTGAAGGTCCTGCTGCTACTGGTTCTGCTGATCCCTTTCCTCTGGAAAGCGGTCAGAAAAATGAACTATGAGTTTCGCTTCCCCGGCCTGTTTACTGCGCTGACCTTCGGGGTATACGCCTCCCAGGCTACTGCAACGATCTACGTGGACGGCACCATGGGCGGCGGCAGGCAGGGAGCTATCCTGTGGTATTTCTATGTGCTGTGGATGGTGGCCAATGTACTGTACTGGTGTGGCTGGATCACCAAACGCGATGCAATTGCCGTAAAGGCAGAGAAAGCAGATCTACTGGCGGGAAAATACCTTCTGCGCTATAGCACCGCGGCAGGAGTACTTCTGGCGGCAGCAGTGCTGTTTGGAAACGTACAGAGTACCACCAGCTACCGGGCTTACCGCATGTGGAGAAAAACGGCTGGGCACAGGCCTACGGCGCCGGCTGGGAAGAGCGGATCGCGGTGTTGAAGGACGATTCCGTGAAAAATCCGGTGTTCCGACCACTGAACTATGTGGAACTGCTCATGTATACCGATCTGCAGCCCGAGAATGGCTATGTGTGGGTAAATACGGCCTGCGCGGAGTATTATGGGAAAGAATCTGTGACTGTGACAACCGGGACAACGGGAGAATAAAGTCATATAATAAGATTAAACAATGACAAAAATGTAAAATATGGACAACATAAGTAATAAAATCATATAGAAAACCCATATAATGAGATAAAAATGTTGCATTGCCTAACAAAAAGTGTATAATAAATAGGACACCGGACATGATATAGAGTGTGATAGCATGGATTTTTGAACTTATCATACCATAAATAACGGAGAGGACTGGAACATATGACCAAATATATCGAGAACCTGAATTTGTACTTAGATGCCAGGAAGATCAAACAGACTTATCTTAGCATGAAAACAGGGATTGATGCCAAGAAGATGTCCAGAATTTTGACCGGAGTACAAGACATTACCGGAACAGATATGGAGAAAATATCTGCTGCTTTAGGCGAGAATACGGAATATTTTTTACAAGATCCATTCCCGGTTCCGCAAATGTATGAGCAGGAGCCGGAAAAAGTCACGTTTTATGCAGGAGAGCCTGCAAAGGAACAGGAAAAGATAGCAAATACTTTATTGAAATTATTAGAAAATATAGACGAAGTAATGAGTGCAAAGGGAAGATTCTTAAACATATCGAGGTAGTAAGCATTATATGAAGATCGACAGATTACGGAAAATAATAGAATATAGTGAAAAAAACCGAATGCAGATGAACAGCAAAGTTGCAAAGTTCTATTCATTTACCGGAATCAGTGAAGACAAAGATATGTTGAATATTCTTCAGATCGTCCGGCCTGCATTACGCCAAAGAGGATACATTGTACTGGAAATACCGTTTGCAGATGAAGAGATCGGAGCGCTGTGCTATCATGGAGATGCATTGGGATATATTTTGATCAATACATCATTACCCCGGGTAAATGCAAATTTTGCAATCTGCCATGAGGTTTATCATGCATTTTATCCTCAGAATGAATTTAAAGCAAAAGCAGAATTCGCAGACGACTATTTTGAACATGAAGAGGAATATGAAGCCAATATTTTTGCCGGAATGCTTCTGATGCCTGAGAGTAGTTTCCGCCAGATGTATCGTGTATTCCGGGCCCAATCAGATAATAATGAAATGGATACGGTGATCCGTTTGATGAACTATTATCAGGTACCTTATATGGCGGCACTGGTCCGGTGCTATGAGCTGGGTCTGACAGAATCCGGTATGCTTACGCAGCAGTTGATGGAACTGGATAAGGCATCCATTCGGGAAAAAATAGAAAGCCTGTGGCTAGACAGCAGTATATTAGATGCCAGTAATAAGGATGACTACATTGCTGTGGAACGTGTAGTGAAACGTATGGGAACAGAATACCTTCAGGAGGGATATCTGAACGAAAGAACACTCCGGATGGTTCTTCAAAATATGAGCTCTCTTTACAGAGAAATAAAGGGGGATCATAAATGATAAAGGGGTATTCAGAAGTTCCGGAAAACTGGGGGATTATAGCTCCATATGTGAATAGGGGCAGTCTGGTACAGGGCATTTTTTTGTCAAAGAAATGTTTTTTCTATGATACCTGTTCTTTTCGTTATCATGCAAATCTTAAGGAACAGGATGCAGAAAAAATATTGGAATATATACGACAGCAGGATGGAATCATAGTGATCACCAGATGCATTTTTATGGAACTGGCTTCACAGAGCCATAGTCTGGAAGAGTCTTATGTCAGATATGTAAAAAAGATCGCTGATTATGGAATAGCGTTGTATGTTGTTTATGAGGAAGAATTACAGGATATTATGGAGAGCTGCTTTGCTTCCAGACAACAGGTGAATAATTATCTGATCTGGGCAATCAGAATGGTCAACCATCCCGTGAGCACGATTGCAAAGACGCTTCTTGAGGATGAGGGCCTCCGAAATATTGTGGAGGAGAAGAGCAAAAACACGCAGGACTTTTATACGCGCTTTTTCTCCGGGGTGCGAAATAATAAGGAATCCGGAGACAACCTGGGGGAAGAATTGCTTGCGGTATGCCTGCATGTTCTTGCAAAATTACCGGAAGAAGAGGGGAAATTTTGTGTGATTACAGATGATAAGGGTGCCGCGGGTAAAATAGATGCCTCTTTCAGACGGGTGAACCGAAGATATCGGGGAAAACGTGTCATTCTGTTCAGCACCCCTAAACTGGTACAGGCATTATTCAATGAAGGGATCGCAGCAGGAGCAGAGGAATTACTGCCAATATTGCATGCCGGCAACAATGGGATCATCAAAATCCTTGGAGCTGAAATCTACGATATAGACAATCGGGAGATTACATTGGACTGTGCAGAGGCGGCCCGGAAAATAGTGGAGAAGAAGATACATATTGCGTTGTAGGGAAGGCATCGGTGGAATATCGGTGCCTTTTAAAGACAAAAATATTTGTCTAAGTCATTCGGAGTCTGCTAAAATTATTTTATGAACTACAAAATTGAAAACCTGTAAAAGGAGAAAATAAAATGATAGTAACACAACTTTCTTTGGCGGAGTATTTTGACTTGATTGTAGAGCGGGCTACATATGGTGGATATAAATGGGTAATAATGTTCATTGGCAGAAAAGCGGAAGCTGAAAAAATTTATAATGAAATAGAAAATTGCTGGGCAAGTCTAAATGATTTAACAAATAATAGAATTGCATTTGTTTTTTCAGCCAGTATTCATATACGGGATAACTCATTTTATAAATTTCCGCATCAGGAACCATATAGAGGAAGGATGTGCCCGTTTGCAAGGATAGTTGGAAAAGACACATTTAGGGACAATGTAGGAGATTTCGAATACCTTTGCCACCATTTTCAATCGTACAATTGGAAAGAACTGCATACACAATCTATTACTGAATTCATTGAAAAAAATGAAATAAGGGAATGCGATTTGCCGGGATTGTTTGTATATAATGTCCATTTGGGACAGACTAAATATATACGGCTGAAAGATGAGGAAGGGATATATTCATTGCTAAGAGATTTCACTTATAAATCGAAACAAATCGATGATTTAATTGAAAATTCCAGTAGGAAAATGGACGATAACAAAGTAAAAGCAATATTTGATTTAGAAGAAGCAATTTTGAAATACGCAAATGAGCAATCCCCTGAGTGCAAAAATCTTCTTTGTGAATTTTTAGCATCCGAAAGAGATTATAAAAGTTGTAAAGATCTGATTTGCAATAAAGACATAAGAAAAAAACTTGAGAACTATGGGCGGAGAAAACGCCGGCTGAATTTAAATAGTGAAGAATATTTAGAGAAAAAAGAGGAATATATAGCTGACAGAAAGGAATATGAGAAGAATCTAAAGAGATTATCACAATGGATGTCAGATGATTTTACAATTGGTGAGGTGAAAAAAGACAAAGAAGAGAAAGCAGCAAAAGAAGACGGAGGAAGTGTAACGGAAAATTACACATTTGTTTTTATAATAGATGACTGGGGATATTCAAAAGGAGGAATAAATGTATTTAACAAGCTGCTTTGCGAAGCAATGAGTAGATTGGCGCACAGTAAAGTAGTGTGTGTGGTTCAAAATGTAAGTGCCGATAAAGAGAGGCAGACTACTGAAAATGGTATTGAAATATTATATATTTCAAAAGAAAATAATAATGAAAAGATAATTGCTAAAAAAATTAAGAATATAACTTGCAAGGATTCAAAAATCATTTTTGTGGGTCATGATGTGCAAACAGGAAAGATGGCTATAAAATGCAAAAAAAGATTTTTAAATAGTAAATGTATCATCATACATCATATGGCCTATGCAGAGTATTATCCTATTTTAAATATGGATTATGAAGTAAGCGAAGCCAAGGAAAACCTGCAAAGAGAAGTACTACAACAGGCAGATATGGTTTTTGCTAATGGTGTGACCCTCGAGAAGTCGGCACAGGACATTGTTGGAGATGAAGTACCTGTTTTTAGAATTTATCCGGGGGTATCGGAGGTTGAACCTAGAAAGAATATTAATAATACATTTAAAGTAGTTACTTTTGGAAGAATTGAACAAGGCAAGGGATTAAAGAAGAATAATACAATTATTAAAGAAACATATTTGGCACTCGCTGCATGGGCGAATTTTACAAAAAAATACTGCAGAGAGGAAGAAACAACTATGAAAATATACGGTAAAAATGGAGATGATAATTCTGTTGATAAGGAAATGGAAGAATTGTTGAAACAGTACTCAGACAAGGTCTATGCAGTTTCTATAGTACCGTATATGGAAAATAGAAAACAATTGCTTACAAAACTCTCAGAGCTTTCTCTATGTTTAGTTCTATCATTAAGAGAAGGTTTCGGATTAACTGCGTTAGAAGCTGTTTCCGCAGGAGTGCCTTTAATTGTTTCAAAAAGGAGTGGCTTTTATAAAAGTCTGGAAGAACTTAGGTTAGATAACTATGTATATGGTGTCGATATACAAGGAAAAAGAGATTATCCCTATTATTCTGATACTGATTTAGAAAATACCAGTAACGCAATCTATAGTGTATTCAGGTATCAGCAAGATGCTAAAAACAAAACAATTGAATTGAGGGAAAGACTAAAGAATTGTGGATTTACGTGGGAGCAATGTGCCAAGACCATAATAGAAAAGGTTACAGAAAATTGGGACACAGGTGTAAAATAGATAGCTCGATAAAACGAGGCATAATTTCGATAAAACGAACGATTATGTTGAACTTTATATAGTATAATATAAAGGGTGCTTGTATAAGCCAAGGCCCCCTTTTATATGAGAACTTGTGGGGTTGAATTATGAAAGGGTATTGTACAAACAAGGGATAATTCTTAGTTATCCGTCAGATATACGGAAGAATCGTGTATTCTGTATTACAAAATAATACTTTATTATGAATAGATATTTGGTGAACACTAATGAGTAAAACATGTTTTGTTATAATGGGCTATGGCATAAAAAATAATTTAAATTTAGATTTAGCCTATGAAAAAATTATTAAACCATGCATAATAGAGAATGAGCTAATTCCATTTCCTCTTTATAAGGAAAGCACGTATAATGCTTATAGATGCGATGAAATTTCTGGTACAATATCTATTGATTATAAATTTGTAACTTGTCTTAATGGGTCAGATATTGTAATCGCAGATATCAGTACAATGAATGTAAATGCAATATATGAATTAGGGGCAAGGCATGCATTGAAACCAAGATCAACAATATTATTATGTGCAAAAGAGAAAGAAAAAGAGTTTAAATTTTTTGATATAGCATATGTTCCAATTATTTTTTATGAACATAATGGAACATTTTTAAAAGAAGATGTAATTTGTCAAACCAAAAAACAATTAAATAACTTTCTCGATTTTGCAATAAACGATGATACCAATGTCCCTGATAACCCTATATACCGTGCATTAAATGAAAATCATGTCTATGTTAATGATAAAGCGTCAAATAATACAATATATGAATTATATAAAAGCGCTCGTGCTTTATTAGATGATAATAATTTTGAGGATGCCTTGGTAATATTGAATAACTTATATGCTACAGATCCCTCGGAAGAAAATCTTCTTCTTTTGGTTTTGGCAAAATATAAAATTGCTGAAAAAAATAATAGTTGTAAAGCTTTGATAGAATGCATTAATCTTATTAAGCAAAATACAGATTTGGAAAATTCTACATCCGAATATTTATATGGCAGATTGGCGGCAATTTGTTTACGCGCTTATAATTTATCAGGTGATTCTGCCTACTACTATTCTGCATTGAAATATTACGGGATAGGTGCGTGTTTTTGTAAAAAGAATTTGTATTGTCCTCGCAACTATTGTGCATTGCTATTAAGAATATGTGAAATTACCGAAGACCAAAATGTAATAAGAGAATATTATTATACAGCCAAACATTTTGCAAAATTATATTTAAATATAAATGTAAATGTCAAGAACAATGGAAGTTATGATGAATACCTTTATTATAAATATAATGTAATTGATCTTAAAGCTATTATTGCCGATGAGTATACAGACACCGAAAAAATACTTGCTCGTATTCAAAATGACAATGATATTACAAAGCGCCAAAAAAGCACATTAATAGCAGGAATAAATACTCTCAAGCAAAGTATCGACAACATCAAGAAATATATATAAGAATTTATATTTTTTTTAAATTTAAAAACAGGTAATACTCCGTTACTTTCCCTATCCATACGGCAATTTGTTGTTCTACGGTTTTATCATCAAAAAAAGAATCAATAGATGACAATTTAAATTGATTTGTTTTAACACAGAACCTGCCGCCTTGGAGTATTCCTTCTTCTCGTACTCCTTCTTCGTTAATTACTAACAATGGAAGGTCGTTAAGCAATCCAATTGTTCCTTCAATATGACAAAAAGGACTTGTTAAGGCTTGACCTGACATATCTGTTTCGACTGGATAGTAAAATGCAGAATCTTTTCGACCTCCTTTTTTCTTACTGCCAGTTTCTATAAATATTTGCTTAAAACCGATAATAGCAATTCCGTAGCATTGCTTAATCATACCTTTTAGATAATTTATTGAATCTGTTAAATCATAATTATCAGCTTGTAGAGTTACCGTTTGAATATTATATTTTTCAAAGTGCTCTTGTAATTTCAATATGAAATATTGATGAGAATCAAGAAACGGATTAGGTCTACTTAAAAAAACCAATATTTTATCATCATGCATAATGCAATCCTCCTACAACATTCTTCCGTATATCTGACGGATAACTAAGAATTATCCGTCATTAACTACCATAAAATTCCTCGGATGTTTATTCACCAGAATATCCTTCTGCTTAGCGCTGGACACATGAGTATAGATTTCTGTTGTGCTGATAGAGCTATGTCCAAGCATTTTCTGAATATAACGAATGTCGACATCCTGCTCTAATAGAAGAGTGGCAAAAGAATGGCGAAACATATGGGGGGTAATATGCTGCTCTATTCCTGCAAGGTTGGCATAGCGGTTGATCATAAAGCGGACGGATTGGTCAGATAATTTATGTTTTTGCTTGTTAACAAAGAAGTATCCACAGTTAGAAATATCTTCTTTAAATGAATCTTGATATGATTTTAAAGCAACGATGACTTCAGGGTTTCCAATCTGCAGGATACGTTCTTTTGCCCCTTTTCCATATATCAATACAGTATTATTCTCCAGATCAATATCTGACGGATGCAGGGAACATAATTCGGAAATACGCATTCCTGTAGCAAATAACAACTCGATCGCGGCAATATCCCGTAGACAACATCTAAATTGATAGGCAGAAACTGCTAAATTCTTCTGCTCATAGAGTACAGACAGGAACTTCTGGATGGAATAAAAAGGAATGGTTTTGGGGAGGAGTTTGGCTTCGCGGAAATGCACATCCAATTTGTCGAAAGGATTTTGCTCTAAAAGCTCTGTATATTCCAGGTAGTGAAAAAAGGCTTTCAAGCTTGCAATTTTTCGCTTAACGGACTTGGGCTTGTACCGTTTATGTAACTCTGTAATATACAGATCCAATGTGTTTTTGGATAGAAAATCCAGAGAATTATCGCAAAATGCCAGATACTGATTTAAGTCGATCCGATATGATTTCAGAGTCTTGAAATTCAGACGTTTTCGATATTCGCAATAGCTGAGATATTCTGTAATGAATTTGCTTAAAGTAATCATAAGTAAAACCTCCCATAATAGTCTTTGTTTTTCTCTTTTTTACCAATTATGAATGACAGTATCAGGCTTGTCTATTTGTTCATGCGATAACGATGCTGGAAATACAGATTCTAAAATCACATTATTGTAATATTGGAGGCGGAATGATATGCTTTTTGTGTGTAGAACAGAAGTGGAAAATCACGTCCTATTCATAATAGAGAATATCTGGAGACTTGTAATAATGGCAAGGAGGATTGACATGGACATTAAGATTCTGATGGCAAAAATGCTGTTCATGATTTTTGATATGCATGCAACGTTATCTGAGGATAAATACGAAAGTGTATTAACAACCCTTAGCCAGTCATTGGCAGAAGTAGTATATGGATATGTTACATCAGCTGGGAATACGCAGCCTTTCGGGGAAAAAGAAATCAATAAACAGTTTCAGGAGGTTATTCAAAAAGCCGTATTGGAAATGGGAAATCGTCTGAATGCATCCGGAATCCAAACGGTTTGGAAACAAAAGGAAGCCGTCTTGACTTATGAATTGCAGAATCTTGACTGGGAAAACATGAAAATTGACGAATGCAGAGACACGATAAAAAGAATCTTTACCGAGCAATCTGCATTTGATGTAAAAGAGTATAGCAAAAAAGAGTACTTGACAGGAGCAGAACAGTTTTTCAAAGATTGGATCCGACAGTTAGGAGGGCAACCACAGGCATCCACAGAGATACTGGTGAAATCTGTATTAGATATTTATACGCGGATAGAAGAACTTACGAGAAAAAACCAGGAAAAACAGCCAAGACAATTGATTTCGAGAGAAACAAAAAGACCCAAGAGCTCTTTTCATAAAGAAAGCAGAAAAGGAGAATTGGATCAGTTGATCCAAATACTGCGGCAAAATGAAAAGATAGGTTTATTGAATGGAATTGGCGGAATTGGAAAGACAGAAATTTGTAAATATTTATTTCATTCCTGTTATGTAGAGGGTGTTATTGAAGAAATTGAATATATAGGATGGCTTACCTATCGTGGCAATCTGGTGCAGACATTTTATGAACAGGTTCTCTGCGAAAAGGACCAGGAGTCGCCGGAACGGGCATATTATGATACACTTGGATATTTACAATCTCTTGGGGATAAATTACTACTGTTTGTGGATAACGTAGATAACTTGATGGCAGAAGATCCGAAGCTGAAACAACTCTTTGACTTGAACTGCAAATTAGTGATTACCAGCAGAATACAGTTCGACAGTTTAAAATCAATCAATATCGGGGCTTTGGATGAGAAGTGGGCCAAAGAATTGTTTTACATTTTCTATTTAGGGGAGAAGAATGAAGATTGTTTTCATGAAATCTATAATTTAGCAAAAGGCCACCCACTGAGCATAGAGCTAATTGCCAAAACTGCTCAAAGTAGCAGATTTAACTTGGAAGAGATGGTTCAACAATTAAGAAGCACGGGATTTGAACTTCCAGAAATGAAAGAGAATGTTATATATGAAGAATATAATAAAATCCTAATCGAACATTTAAATCGCATTTTTTCATTGTCGAAGTTATCAAATACATACAAACAAATTCTTTATCGGCTGTCCCTGCTTCCGATAGAACCGATAAGCGTAGATGAATTAATACAATGGAAAGTAGGAAAAACGCAGGAGGAATTTGAAATTTTATTTCATAGAGGATGGATCTATTTGGAATGTGACGGAGTCGTGATGCATCCGGCTATTTCGGATGCAATTCATAGTAAATCCTCGAAAAGATATACTATTTATCAAAATATGTATGTGGCGATGAGAAATGAGCTGGAACTGTCAGGCTCAACAAGAGCACATGAAAAATATATGCGAATGCTAACATTCTATCATGTGGTAAAGCGTAGGGAATTCCAGAGACAGGAATATGCTGAACTTCTAAATCAAATTGCAGTCATCCTTAAGAATATGGGGGAAAGGGAAGAGGCAATACGATTACAGGAGAAGACCATCAAAATAAAGAAGCAATGTGGTTGCGGGAAGTCTACTCTGTTTACCGGATACAATAATCTTGCATTAGCATATGGAAGAGCAGACCTGCGAAAAAATCTGATTTATTGTGAAAAAGCGGAAAAAATCGGACGAGAGCTTTTTAAAGAAGATCCTGAGGAATATGCCTTAAAATTTGCCACGACGTTGAATAACTTATCCTTGTCTTATTTGAATAACGGCGATTTGGAAAAAGCAGAAGCAACACAGAATGAGAGTATTTCCATTAAAACAGAATATCGGGGCGAAGATTGCATTGAACTGGCACAATCATATAATAATATGGCTATCGTGAAAAAAAGACAGAATGAATATGATGAGGCATACAGATATCAGAAGAAATCCATTGCCATCAAGGATGCGCCGGATTATGCGACTCATTTATATAATATGGCAGGAATGGAAAATGCCAGGGGAAATAATGAGCAAGCAGTATATTATATAGAAATGGCAATAGAACTTTGGGAGGTAGACTCTGAATTTTATTATTATAAGCTTATGGAAGCGTATGAACGCGATTTGCAACTGTTGAACAGGGACACACTGACAAACTCCGTAAAAATTCAACAGGTAGTACGAAAAATTCAACAGTTGCAAAGAGGAAAAAGCAAGTAGCAGGCAAAAGCAGCTGGAAACAATCAGACTAAGGATTTCCTTAATTCCCGGATGGATTTCAGATAATCTTCTGCCTCGTCGGTTCCACACTTTAGAGCGCTGACTTCTGCCAGATCAAGGTGTGCAAGAGCCTCAGACAAATAACGGGGAGCATTGCACTGCCGGTAGGCTGCCAAACGGACGATGGCCGACTGATAGTAATTTTTATAGGAATCAGTTACTTCATCCCGATTCTGATCCAACGCTATGCATGCATCGATTTTTTCAATGGCTTTTTTATAATTTCCCAGATAACCATAGTTTTGTGAGGCTATGTAATATAGTTCTGACAGATCCTTTTTATAGGCATTGCTGTGACTCCAGGGTTGACACTGCAATAGACGAATAGCTTTGTTGATGAGGTTTTTAGCCTGCTTTAAATTTTCATTATCCGGTTGCGGAATGACTTCTTCCAGAGCAGATGCAGTGGGAGACTGGCTGCTTTCACAGAAGATGGATCCCAAAATCTGAGCCTTTAATTGATAATCATTGACTAACAGGCTTGCATTCGGCCTCGTGATAGAGAGGGCAATGTCTATGTAATCAAGAGCGGAAGAATAATTATTCATGGTCCAATGGATATAAGCCATGTTATGGTATTCCAGGGCTTGATAATTGGGATTTACATAAGCCTGTTGCTGAAGCAGATAGTTAACTTTTTCCGACCAGACAGATATCTGCTCTTGAACCATATCCGGCTGTAGTAATAATCTTTCGGATTTATCACTGAAAAAGGAATAAATAGACATTCCGGTAATATAAGTATCAATTTTATTATCAATGGTTGCCTGTTCGGAAGCGGACTCTAAATAAGTGATCGCAGAGTCAATATAGTCCAAAGCACGTTCATCTCCGAGATCATCGTACATATCTGCAATCTGCTGGCAATAAGAGGCTTTGGAATAGTCATCGGCATCTCGATCCAACAGAATCTTCATTACATCTATAGCATCCTCCAGCCGGATTAACTCACTGAAGGTGTCAGCAACGGCAAAAATCTCTTTTTCTTCGTACCGCTGAGGCTGTGAGCGGAGAGATTTTTTCCAGGATGCGATAATGTCGTCCCAACAGTCGGCTAAATCGGAGGCATTTTCACTGGTAAAATCTAAAGATGAATTGGAAGATATCAACCACCAGTTATGGATGTCTGAAAGCAATTCTACAAGAGATGACCGTTCTTGTAATTGAACCAGTTGCCAACATATTTCAACAGCTCCTCTGTCACTGCCTGATTCTTTGAAATGCTCAATCAACTGTTTCCGATAGTGAATCACTTCTGCCGGTTCCATGTCTGAGATCAGATGAGTACAAATGACAGAAGGAATCGTATATAGATCTTCTGTCTGAATCGTGACAAAGTACAGCTGATATAAGATATCTGCAGGTCCATTGGTGAGAGCACACAATTCGTCTCGCGACAAGCCTCTTTCTGTAAGAGCTAATAGAGTAATGCTTTGCCGGACTTCTGCTGGATTAAAATGCTGCTGCAAATACAATTGTGTAGAGCAAAATATACCATATAAGGAATCAAAATTACGGAGATAATCTTCTATATTGAAACAGGAATCTGCATTTTTAGGAGTCCTGGGCTGATATTTCATAATTCTTAAAAATTGCTGAAGCCCCTCACCAATCTGCCTGAGTGACCAGGAGGAAGAAACATTTTCTAGGATATTTTTTATGTTTGGATATTCCAGACTTTTTCCCTCACATGTAAAAATTTCTTGAATCAGCTGGCTTTTACGAACAGGAGATAAATTTTTCACAATGGTATGTTTGGCTGGCAGATATTTTTTAAGTGCGTTATTGGATGTAATAATAACTTTAACAGAAGGATCAGTTTTCGTGATTAACCATCCGACATCCATAGCTTCTTCCAAATGATCTATGCCGTCCAGGATAAATATCTGTTTGATAGGGTGTGGAATTGTGACAACATTATAAAAAGCTTCGGTGGCATCCGATTGATAAAAGAATTCCTTATGCGGTTCCTGAGAAAGAAGATCTATCAGAACCGTTGAAAGAAGAGCAGGGCCCTCCTCATGAAACCAGCAATGGACAGATATATCGGTACGCTGAATGTTTTGGTTGACCCATTCAGCAAGGCACATAGATTTCCCGCAGTCAGGATTACCCGATAAAATAAAAGTGCAGTCAGAAGAGCTGTCAACATACTCGGAAATAGCAGTGAGAGCATCGGACTGGACGATGTTATATCGCAATTTTTTTGCAAGATATTGCAATTGGGAGGCGGACAATGTGTGATTCTCGTGAAGAGAAAAGGATATCGGCTGAAAACCACTGTATTGGATAAACTTTTGAAGAGCTATTGTTGTTAATGAGGAAGGCGCGTCGAAACAGATAATGTCAGCATTTCGTATAGTTAGGGCAGAAAGAAGCCGTGTCAGCCGGACATCCTGTGTACATCCGCTATGGACCAGAAAACACATGCTGTGAGGAAGATATAAACAGGCAGTTAAAATTTCCAGTTCCAAAAAGCTGATCATAGGATCAGAAGCTACCTCAGGCATTAGAGAAATGCGAAAATCAGAAAATTCTTTTGGAATTCGCTCTATACTGATAGGATAACCGTAACGATCACCTAAAATACACATGAACAGATCAGCTTTTTTGACATGGGAAATACAGACATCCATGATCTCTTCAGCAGTCAGACCATCCGGGATTCCATACTCAAAATCAGTGATAAAAGTAGCGGTTCCATAACAACCGCTGCATTCATTAAAACGTGCAACGAGATCTCCGCGAAAGAGTTCCCGGTTCTTTTGCATATTGGGATCAAAACATGAGGACAAAAAAATCTGATATTTTATCATTGTTGTTCACCACTCCGAACATAATAATGTCTTTTCATCCATGAAGTAATGCCATCCAGACCCGGAAATAAAATTCTTTCGTTTATGTTCATCTGGTCCAGCATGTCGCGGATCCGCCATTTCAAGTCGGTGGAAATAATGTATTTTACAGTGTTCTGTGTTTCATCTAAGAAAGTCTCAATTCCGGTATCGTCCTGCAGATTTTCAATTCTGGAAGGAATGATAGAAAAATAGGAATATTGTCCAATGATTCTCTGATCAATGGAAGGAGGCTCTAAAAAAACCATAGAGGCAGTACCCATATCGGAATCATATCTGTTTAAGATATCATAGGTATTTCCGCCCCGGGTTAAAGAATCCATCATATCTACAGTCATCAGAAAGGCACTTTCGTTTTTTAAGGTAGTTTGATAATTTTTTGGAAGCCGCTTGTTCATTTCCAGAATATCTATTTGCCAGAGAACGGCAGCGTTCTTGCTCATATCGTCCAGATTTTCACCGCTGGTGGCAAAATGTAAGGCAATTAAAACAGAATAAGTCCAATCCAGTAATCTGGAAGGAAGTCCATGGTGCTGTCCTACAATCATCTGACGCCATATGGAAGTTTTTAGGGCGGGATCCTCTAAAGCAGCGTATTTAACAAAATTACGCAGTATAGCCAATTCAATATCATTCTTCTTTTCTTTGCAATTTCTTCGTAGACTGGTCACCAGATGATAATTGGAATTAGGCAGTCCACGGTACAAATAAGGAGATCGATTGCGCATAAGTGTGCTCTGGTATTGCTGATCCCAAATGATTTTGTTAATTTGTTCCAGGGTAGTTATCTGTTCAACACGAATGGCCATAAGTATGCCTCCTATCTTTTGCAGTGAATTGTGACTGTAGTGTACTAATTCCTCTCAAGAAAGCTGGATTTGATAATGTGGTTTTATGTATATGTTACCATGGTTTTTCACCCAAGGCAATTATGGATTCTTCTTTCCGCCTGTTGCCCTTTGTAGCAGCTGTTTTCTTAATAATTTGTAGAATGGCAAAGAAAAGCTTGTACTTATGACTCAAATTGATTAAAATAAAAAAGAGTATGCAATAAAATACGGTTCTGTGAGAAAGCAGAAAATGAGGATAACGATATGGAATTTACAATAAAAGGGAAAACATTCAACATATGGTCTAAGAAGCGGATATTATATACCATTTGCTTTTTCCTGTTCTGTGTGATCGACCAGAGAACCAAGACCGGTTCCGGTCTGGATGGAATCATAGAGACGTTTCGTGATATGGCCGGGGTGCTCATGGCCGTTATTATTATGTCACACTATAAGTGGGAAGAATTTATGGCATATAAGATTCCGTATGCAGTCTGGACAGGAATAGGTGTGGTTGCGGGAGTACTGTTCGTGGTATTGGGACAGCCTCTTGCATATTTCATGAACGAACGTGTGATGGTCAGTCTGGATGTTCTTCTCTTTGGCTATGTGGTGATCCATACGTTTATCAGTGTAGTGAAGGAAAAGAAGTATCCGAAACTGAACAGGGGAATGTTCGGGCTGTGGGTAGTCATGATGCTTCTGATGATCTTTTCCAGAAGTGATTATGTATGGCCATTTTGCTATTTTATTATGTTCGGATGTTTTTACCTTACGGATTTTACGGAAGAGGAGCAGGAGGACTTATATCAGGGAATCATGAACGGAGTCATCTTCGCTTTTTTTGCATTTCAAGCATTCTGCTGTGTGTTCCGGCCGTATGATCAGGTAAGATATACTGGAATCTATAATAACTGCAACTTGAATGGCCTGTTTTATCTGGTTGTGTTGGCAGCAGTGTTTGGAAAAATACTGTATGTGACGAAAGAAAACAAACATAAATTCTGGAGAGTGTATTACTGGCTTGGAGCAGGGGTAGTGTACTCGTTTATTTTTATGACGATTGGAAGAACTGTATGGCTGGTATCCTTTATACTCGGTTTGTTATTCCTTGGATTTTATCAGGGAGTGAAAAAGAAAAAACATTATTTTAGAAATGGGTTACTTCTGATGCTATGCATATGTATGATGTTTCCGGTGACGTTTGGGATGACAAGGTATTTGCCTCCGGTGTTCCATCATCCGGTATGGTTTTGGGGAGAATGGAGTGAGCAAAAGGTGCATTCATGGGATCCATGGAATTCGGGGAAGTATGTGGATTTGGAGGATGTAATAACAGCTGCAATTGGCAGAACAACAGAAATTACGGGCAATATTTTTGCAAAATCTCCATTGCTGCTGAAAACTTTTGCTGCAGAAACGGTGAAGGAGCAGGCACTTCCAGATGAGCAAGCTACATGGAATCAATGGTTAATTAGAAAAACGATATATAACCATTATTGGAAAAATCTGAATATGTTTGGGCATACACAAGAAAATCAAGGATTCCAGTTGTTTTCTTTTTACTGGATCGGGCATGCTCACAATATTTACTTGCAATATGCAACAGATTTTGGAATTTTGATGTGTATGTGTTTTATCATATTATGCATAAGTACGATTGTACATTTGATAAATAAATATATACATTTTAGTGAAATAAGATTGCTAGAAATGCTTTTTTTTATGTTGATACCACTTTTGTTTGGGATGTTGGAATTTGCGTGGGGAAGCGGATCTATCACGATATTGTTATTGTTTATAAGTTGGAGACAGGGTATTACAAAAAAGTAAGCATAAATAATAAGTAAGAATGTGAAACTTGCTATTACGATAGCAAAATGTTATAATAATCAGTCATATAGATAAATATAAGGGAAGAATTATGAAAGAAAGTAATAATTTTTTGAAAATACCAATTAACAGAATCATTGCTTTAGTTTTACTAGATATCATGTCAATTGTGGTAGCTTCTTTTGCTGCTATTTACATTCGCTTTGATTTTAGCTTTAACGGGATACCGGAAGAGTATCTGATAAAATTTGAACATATTATACCGTATAATATTTTGCTCACATTACTTTTTTGCATTATGGAAATTGTATAAGAGTGTGTGGCGGTATGCCAGTGCAACGGAATTACTGAATATTGTATTTGCAACTACCTGTGCGAGTATTGCTCAGCTTATTTTGTGTAACATTATAGATCAAAAAATGCCGCGCAGTTACTATGTGATTTACTGGTTTTTACTCTTTGGAATGACGTGTGTAATACGTTTTAGCTATCGGATTTTACGACTGATCAACTCCAAAAGATCTGAATTGAAGACAAAGAAAGATGGCAGTAATGTTATGCTGATTGGTGCAGGTGCAGCAGCCAATACTATTCTGAAAGAGATTGAGACCAGTCGATATTTAAATCTGAATCCAAAATGTATTATTGATGATAATCCGGGATGCCATGGGAAGTTTTTACGTGGGGTTCCTATTGTTGGTGGAAGAGATAAGATCATGGATGCAGTAGGACAGTATAATGTGGATGAGATCATTTTAGCTATTCCTTCTGCAAATACACAGGTTAAGAAGGAACTTCTTGACATCTGCAAGGAAACAGGTTGCAAGATGCGAACTCTTCCTGGCATGTATCAGTTGATTAATGGAGATGTATCTGTAGCAAAGCTGAAAGAGGTCGAAATTGAAGACCTTTTGGGTAGAGAACCTATCCAGATTAACACAGAAGAAGTTCTGAATTATGTGAAAGATAAAGTGGTATTGGTTACCGGCGGCGGAGGCTCCATCGGAAGTGAATTGTGCAGACAGATTGCCAGCCATCAACCGAAACAATTAATTATTGTAGATATTTATGAGAATAACGCTTATGAGATTCAGCAGGAACTGATTCGAAAGTATCCTCAACTGAATCTGGTTGTGCTGATTGCATCCGTACGTAATACAGAGAGAATTGATTCCATCTTCGAAAAATATCGTCCGAATATTGTCTATCATGCGGCGGCGCATAAGCATGTGCCTCTCATGGAGGTAAGTCCAAATGAGGCAATTAAAAACAATGTATTTGGTACATATCGTACAGCTCAGGCGGCGGATAAATACGGTGTGGAAAAATTCGTACTGATATCAACGGACAAGGCTGTTAATCCCACCAATGTCATGGGGGCATCCAAGAGAATGTGCGAAATGGTCATTCAGATGATGAACCGCCAGTCAAAGACCAACTTTGTGGCTGTTCGGTTTGGCAATGTGTTAGGCAGTAACGGAAGCGTCATTCCCCTCTTTAAAAAACAGATTGCAGAGGGTGGACCGGTCACTGTTACAGACCCCAATATTATTCGATATTTCATGACAATACCGGAAGCCGTATCTCTCGTATTGCAGGCTGGAGCTTATGCCCGGGGCGGGGAGATTTTCGTTCTGGATATGGGAGAACCGGTAAAAATTGTGGATCTGGCCACAAACCTCATTAAACTTTCCGGGTACAAGCCGGGAGAAGATATCGAGATCAAGTTTACGGGACTGCGCCCTGGTGAAAAGATGTACGAGGAACTCCTCATGAGCGAAGAAGGACTGAAGAAGACGGCAAACAAGATGATTTATATTGGAAAACCGATTGAATTTGATGATGACGTTTTCAAAAAGCAATTGGATAAGATTTATAAAGACGCTTATGATGAGACGGATAATATCCGTGAGGACATTAAAGAAATCGTACCGACATATCAGGGTGTAAAGTAGAGGAATGCTATGAAAAAGACAACGAAAAAGATATTATACGGTGTTATAGCACTGGCAGGTCTGACGACAGCGGGGGTGAAAGTAGCATCTGCAATGCAGAAAAAGCAGTGTGCAGGTGATGAAAAGAACCCCTTTGAAGGAAAAAAGGTAATCTTCGTTAAAAACGAAGAAGACGCTGAAAATGCAGATGGAGTCAAAGGACATTTGCAGTCAGTGGGCAAATCCGATTATGCGCCGTCTTTTTATGACAAATACGTAAAGCGCTGCTTTGACATTGTATTATCTTTTGGTGGAATTGTGGCATTATCTCCACTATTGCTGGGAATTGCTGTGGCAATCAAGATTGATGATCCAGGGCCTGTGTTTTTTACGCAGAAGCGACTGGGGCAGAATAAGAAATACTTCCGTGTGTATAAGTTCCGCAGCATGAAAATGTGCACACCCCATGACACCCCGACACACATGCTGGAGAATCCGGAGCAGTACATTACCAGAGTGGGTAAATTCTTACGTGCGCATTCTCTGGATGAACTTCCCCAGCTGTTTAACGTGCTGGATGGATCGTTGTCTTTGGTGGGGCCCAGACCGGGATTGTGGAATCAGGATGTACTTACAGCTGAGAGAGATAAATATGGCGTAAATGAGTACAAGCCCGGAATTACCGGATGGGCGCAGATCAATGGAAGAGATTCTATCTCCATAGAAAAGAAAAGCGAACTGGACGGATATGGGGTTAGCCATAGCTCTCTGGCATTTGATTTAAAATGCCTACTTGGAACAGTGACAAAAGTAGGTCATGACGATACTGTGGTAGAAGGTGGCACGGGAGCAATGACAAAAGCTTGTCGCAGCTATACAGAAGGGAAAACTAAAGAAGAACTCATTGGTAATATTGGATTTGGAGAGGCAGTGGAAGTTGATAAAGGCTTGAAAAAAAAAGTTCTTATTACAGGTGCAGGATCTTATATAGGTCAATCCTTTATTGACTATGCTAAAAAATACTATCCGGAGAATTTTGAGATAGACGAACTGGATATGATGGGAGATGAGTGGAAAGACTACGATTTCTCTCAATATGATATTATCTATCATGTGGCGGGAATTGCACATGCTGATGTTGGCAATGTATCTGATGAAACAAAAGAAAAATACTATCAGGTGAACACGGATCTTACGATAGAAGTAGCCCAAAAAGCAAAAGATGAAAACGTAAAAGAATTTATCTTTATGTCATCTATGATCGTATATGGAGAGTCTGCTCCCTATGGGAAAAAGAAGATAATAGATGAATATACTGTTCCGACACCAGCTAATTTTTATGGAGATAGTAAATTACAGGCGGATGTAGCAATAAGAGAACTGGCAGATGATAACTTTAAGGTCATTGTACTCAGACCGCCTATGATCTATGGAAAGGGAAGCAAGGGGAATTACCCTGTTTTGGCAAAACTTGCAAAAAAACTCCCTATATTTCCGGATGTAGATAATGAGAGATCTATGCTGTATATCGAGAACTTATGCGAGTTTTTATGCCAGGTAATGTTAGTGAGGAAAATAAGACGAAATGCGATTGTTTTGATTCCCCAGAATGCAGAATGGACAAATACTTCTCGAATGGTAAAAGAAATATCAAAAGCAGCCGGGAAAAGCGTATTATCATGGAAAATATTTAAACCGGCTGTTGTGATGGGGTGCCGTATGCCGGGAAAAATAGGTGGAATGACTAATAAAGCGTTTGGTAATAGCTGCTATGCACATGAGATGTCTGCGTACTCCGGAATTGATTATCAGAAAACAAACTTAGAAAAGTCGATTCATAGAACGGAATCAAAAACGAATGATGACAAAACTGATTCAAAGGAGGATCACACGTGAAGCCGAAGAAACATATTTTAGTGGTTTCACAATACTTTTATCCAGAAACATTTCGCATCAATGATATGTGTCAGGAATGGGTAAAACGGGGATACAAGGTAACTGTTGTGACAGGAATCCCCAATTATCCCATGGGAAAAACTTTTGAAGGATATGGTTTTACAAAAAAAAGACATGAGATTTGGAATAGCATTGAGATATATCGTATTCCTTTGATACCAAGAGGCTCCGGTGCGGTGGGGATGATAGCTAATTACCTCTCGTTTATGACATCCGGTATAATTGCAGGTAAAACAAAAAGGATCAATGCGGATTTGGTATTTTCATTTGAAGTTTCGCCCATGACACAGGTAGTGACAGGGATTAGTTTTGCCAAGAGACTTCATGTACCACATTATTTATATGTTCAGGATCTGTGGCCTGAAAATGTTATAACAGTTACGGGAATAAACAGTCCGCTTGTAATTAAGCCTATTGACAGATTGGTGGATTATGTTTACAAAAATTCGAATGAAATATTTGCGACCAGCCCGAGTTTTGTCAGGGCAATATGTAATCGTAAAAGACCTGTGGATGAGCGCAAAGTTCATTATTGGCCGCAGTACGCCGAAGAGTTCTATAAGCCGGTAGATAAAACAATTGCAAAGAGAAAAGCGATATCCTATGGAATAGCGGATGATGATTCTTTTAAAATTATATTCACGGGAAATATTGGTGTGGCACAGGGATTGCAGATATTACCTCAAACAGCGAAGATTTTAAAAGAAGAAAACGTGAAATTTGTAATAGTAGGTGATGGCAGATATCTGGAGAACTTGAAAGCGGATATAGAGAAAAACAATGTTCAGGATAAATTTGTCATGATTGAGAGACAAAAAGCAGAAACGATACCTGTATTACTGGCTGCCTGTGAAGCCGCGTTTATTTCATTTGCTGAGGATGAACTGTGGACAAAAACAATACCGGCAAAACTTCAAAGCTATATGGCATGTGGAATGCCTGTAGTCGCAGCAGCACAGGGAGAAACCGCCAGAATCATAGAAGAATCAGGATGTGGATTGTACTGTAGACTGGGGGATGCAACGCAGCTGAGCCGAACTATTGTGAAGATGATGCGTGCGGATCTGACGGAGATGGGTAAAAAAAGCAGAAAGTATTTTGAAAACAATTTTGATAAACAGGTGCTGATGGACGAAATGGATAAATATTTTCATGGCGAGGAAAGGTAAATAAATGATAAGAAAAAAGTATCAAATTTGTAATTGCTGTGTGACGGATACATCAGATGAAGATGTTACTTTTGATGAAAATGGCGTATGCATGCGGTGCAATGAATACAAGGAACGTATACTTCCGGGGTGGAACTATGGAAAAGGACATGAAAAGGAATTAGAGGAACTTATTAAGGATATAAAAAGAAAGGGACAAGGAAGGAAATACGATTGTATTTTGGGACTTAGCGGAGGCTTGGATAGCTCTTATATGCTTCACCTTGCGGTAAAAGAATGGGGACTGCGCCCTTTTGTTTTTCATATTGATGCGGGATGGAATTTGCCGGTTGCAGAAGAAAATATTAAGCGCTTAACGAATAAATTAGGTGTTGAGCTTCATGTAGAAAAGATGAACTGGACGGAAATGAGAGAAATGCAATTGGCATGGTTCCGGACTGGGCTGGAAATGCTGGATGCACCACAAGACCATGCATTTATTGCATTGATTGATAAATATTCACGTGAATTGGGAGTAAAGTATATTTTAAACGGATATAACATTGCTACTGAAATTATTGCAGATCCGAAATCATGGGAAAAAGGTTCGGGACCGACCGGGGATGGCACTTTCATGAAGGATGTGATTCGGAAACACTGTAATATTTCGATAAAAGATTATACATTCACCAATGGATTTAAACATAAATTTTGGATACCGTATGTGTTGGGAGTAAAAACTATAAAACCATTAAACCTCGTACCTGTTACAAGACAGAAAATGATTGATGTATTGTCTAAGGAATACGGATATGTACCATACGGACAAAAACATTTTGAAGATTTATTGACAAAATTTTTAGAAGGTTGGTGGGCACCTACCCGTTTCGGACATGATATTCGAAGAGCACAATTGTCCAGTCTGGTGGTGACCGGACAGATGACAAGAGAAGAAGCGTTGGCGATTCTGGAGAAACCACCTGTTACGGAAGAAGAGGGAAGAGAACTTTTTGCAGAGGTGGCCAAAAAACTGGAAATCAGTGAGAAAGAACTGATGGAATTTCATGATATGCCGGAGTGCACCGAAAAATTCAGAAGTCAGGAAAAAATATATAATTTGGGAATTAAATTATATGAGGCACTTGGGATAGAAAAACGTATTAGAAAATAAAAAGCTTATTTAGAAAAGGCGGATACGAACAATGAATGATCGTCCATTTCAGAGATGCACGAGATGTGTAATGGATACAACAGATTCTAAGATAACGTTTGACGAAAATGGTGTTTGTGACCATTGCAGAAATTTCGACAAGAATATAGCACCATATTGGAAACCAAACGAAAATCGAATTGATGAACTGCAAAAATTGGCTGAAAAAATACGCAAGGCCGGTAAAAATAATGAATATGATTGTATTTTAGGCTTATCAGGCGGTGCAGATAGTTCGTATCTTGCCTATGTTGCCAAAGAAATCATGCATTTACGTCCGTTAGCTTTTGTGGTGGATACGGGATGGAATTTAAATGTTGCAGTGGAGAACATTGAAAAGATAGTGAAGGGTCTGGGGCTTGACATGTATACAGAAGTAGTGAACTGGAAAGAAATGGCAGATCTCCAGCTTGCTTTTTTTAAGTCAGGTATATCTTCACAAGACTTTCCACAAGATCATGCTATATTTGCAGCACTCTATAATTATGCTGTAAAACATAGAATTAAATATGTTTTGACGGGATCAAATAGCGCAACAGAATTTATCAGACCACCTGTTGAATGGATCTATATGAATGATTTAAGGATGGCAAAGGATATTCATAAAAGATTTGGACAGAGAGAACTTAAAACATTTCCTATGTGCGGAATGCTAAAATATAAAATTTATTATAGATATTTCAAAGGGATGCATAGAGTGTATCCGTTAGACTATGTGGTTTATAATAAACCGGAAGCAGAAGAACTCCTTCATGAAAAGTACGGTTGGACAAAGTATGAAAATAAACATTATGAAAATGTCTTTACACGTTTTTTTGAGGGGTATTATCTTCCGCACAAATTTGGATTTGACACACGGAAAAATGTGGCATCAAATGAAATCCTTGCCGGTACATTAACCAGAGAAGAGGCACTAAAAAGGCTGGAACAGCCACCATATGATCCAGACCAGATGCAGCAGGATAAAGAATATGTGGCAAAAAAATTGGGTATTAGTGTAGAGGAATTTGATTCCATTATAGAAAGTCCCTGCAAAACACCGGCGGACTATAAGAATTCTATGTGGATGATTAAAATAGGGGCAACAATATCAAAAATTCTGGGAATGGAAAACAGAAATCTGAGGATATAACAATGGTTGGAATTATTAATTATGGCTTGGGAAATCTTGGATCAATTCAAAATATGCTGAAAGTGATAGGTGAAAAATCGATCATATCGGCAGACATCAAGGCTCTTAATACCTGTGATAGATATATTCTTCCGGGAGTAGGTGCTTTTGATGCGGGAATGACAAGATTACAGGAGAGTGGTCTTGTTGATTTCATTAAGAATAAGGTCTTAGAGGAGAAGGCTCCAATATTAGGAATCTGTCTGGGAATGCAATTGCTTGGCAGAAAAAGCGAAGAGGGAAGTTTGCCGGGACTGGGATTGATTCCATTTGACAATATACGGTTTAGATTGGAAGACTCCAATCTGCGGGTTCCTCATATGGGATGGGATATTGTGGAATTTAAACAGTCTAACCCATTATTGAAAAATCTTCAGGGGACACAAAGATATTATTTTGTTCATTCGTATCACGCCTTGTGCGATAGTAAGGATAATATTCTTATGACATGCGACTATGGTTATGAATTTGCAGCAGCGGTTGTAAAAGATAACATTATGGGAGTGCAGTTTCATCCGGAAAAGAGTCATGATTTTGGTATGGCATTATTGAATAACTTTGTAAAGGAGTGCTAAAGGATGTTTACCAGACCAAGAATCATTCCTGTACTGCTTTATGATGACAGGGATTTGATTAAAACCATTAATTTTAAAGACAGAACATACTTGGGAGATCCTGTAAATGCAGTTAAGATTTTTAACAGAAAGGGTATTGACGAACTTTCTGTGCTTGATATAGGAGCAACTAGGAAACATAGAGAACCGGATTTTGAATTACTTAAGGATATCGCCAGTGAAGCTTTTATGCCATTAAGCTGTGGTGGTGGAATTACAAATCTGGAACAGGTGCATGAATTACTGGCAATAGGGTATGAAAAAGTTGTAATTAACAGTGAACTGGTAAGAAATCCGAAACTGATCACAGAGTCGGCAGAGGCATTTGGAAGCCAAAGTATAGTGGCTTCTATTGATGCCAAAATTATTAAAGGACAATATCATTGCGTCATAAACGACGGTCAGGAAGTGACAGACAAATTACCAGTAGAGCTTGCAAAAGAAGCTGAAAGACTTGGAGCAGGAGAAATAATTATTAATTCCATCGACCGGGATGGCATGATGCAGGGATATGATATAGAATTGGTTAAGAGTGTTGCCGATGCAGTTAAAATTCCTGTTACAGCTATTGGAGGAGCAGAAGGAATTGATGACCTGAAAAAAGTATTAGATGAGGGACATGCCCACGCAGCGGCAGGTGGAAGCATGTTTGTGTATTATGGAAGATTAAAGGCGGTGCTTATTACGGCACCTAACGAAGAAGAACTGATAGCAGCGGGAATTTATTGTGTATACTGAGAAGGATAATGGGTGAAAGAGTGAAAGATATTGTAAATGTAGTATTATGTTATAAAAATGAAAGGGAAGTTATAACATATGCTAAAAAAGTAGAAAAATTGAATAGCAGTACAAAACTTGATTTAGTGATTGTAGTAAATGCTATGGGAGAAATGACAGAATCTGAGTTTGAACGTAAGTTGAATGAACTGAACTTGAACATTGTAGTGTTTTACCCCAAGGAAAATCTAGGGTATATGAACGGATTACTATATGGATATAGGGAGTATGAAAAACAAAAAAAAGATATTGTACGATATGTAATTATGAGCAATACAGATATTGCTTTTAAAGATAGCAATTTTATTGATAACCTATTAACAAATAATTATCCCAAAGATGTTGCATGCATTGGACCATCTATATGTGTAAATGAATTTAAATCATACGACAACCCGGTTGCTTATCGTCGAAGAACTATCTGTGAAATTAACAGGTTAATAAAAAAATTTTCTTTTCCTATATTTAATGAACTTTATGTTTGGCTTGCTTTTATTAAACCTAGATTTATCAAGAGAAAGAAAAAATTAGTAGCTGGAAAAGTTTATGAGGTTCATGGGTGCTTTTTTATTTTAACTGGAGAATTTGCTCATGAAATTAGAAATGAATATTTTGGCCCATTAATGTATAGTGAGGAAACATTTATTGCAGAAAATGTCTATGTAAGAGGGGGATGCGAATATTATGATCCTGAATTAGAGGTGATACACCTAGAGCATACTGTTACAAGCCATTTAAAGGCTAAAAAGAGAGCGCAATATATGAATGAGTCAATGAGATGGATAAGGAATCAATTCTATAAATGATGAACGGTAATTGCAAGGTTAAAAATTCGAAATATAGTACATTTATTATTTACACAATTATATATGCAGGATATTGGAAACTACTTTTTTCAGAGATATCAATAATGTTTACCATATTGCAATTTGTAGCGATAGTTTGTGCGGTGATTTTAACTATAAGAGATAGATATTTTTGGAGCCATAAAAAGCCATTAACACATTTTATGTGGATTATACTTTTTTTGCTTTGGAGAATTGCTTTAGGAATGCTTAGTGATAGTGCGGCTTCTTATCAGCGGGTAGAGGAAGCTGCAATGACGGTTGCATTTGCTTTTATTTTATTGTTTGCGGCTAATAAGATTGATGTTGAGAGAGAACCGTATATATTTGACACGGTTATTGTTTTAAATCTGATTGCTGTTGTATTGTACTTGATTGTTTATGGAACAATGATTATGCGGGGATTGGCTGAGGGACTCAGACTTGGCGATGTGAACGGTAGTTCTATTTGGACGGCTAGATTTTGTGGAGATGCAATCATCTGCTGTGCCTATAAGTACATGAAGAAGAATAGAAGCATATATATTATCACAGGCCTTTTTTTCTTTATGGTGGCAGTTCTGACTGCAAGTAAGGGACCATTGCTTGCAATATTAGTTGTTTTAAGCATGTATTATTTTCACAATGAAAATAATACAACTAAGAAAATGAAAGTGGGATTTATTCTATTTGTTGGTGCAATAGGGATACTTATAGCGTTTCAATTTATTACCAATGAGGTGATATTATATAGATTTTCTTTTAAAACGGCAGTACAAAATGCACCTGGCTATCGTGTGGATAGATATATATATACAATTAAAAATATTTTATCAGCACCGTTTAGAGGGAATGGAATTGGACAGTGGGGGCATGCATATTGGCAACAATATAAAGTCAATTTGGATTATATTGATTATGCAGACTATCCACATAATATTATATTGGAAATATGCTATGAGATGGGACTGATAGCAGTACTGCTCTTTTTATTACCAGTTGTTAAGTGTATAAAAGAAGTTAAGAAACTAGAAAATGGATATATAGTTGCATCATTAATTATCATTAATGTATTTTATGCTTTTACATCAGGAAGTGTAGTAGATGGTAATAGAGGGATTTATTATTGGATTGCATTTTGTTGCGGGATAATATGTAGGAACTATTCTAAAAAGGATAGACATGAAATAAGTGGATAGATATGTAAATAAATGTGAATTATTAAGATGAAAATAAGATAATGCACTTCTGAATAATAGAGTGTATTTTAAGCGTATTATTGAAAAGGAATAGTTTTATTGAAAGTGAAAGATTTGTGGATGAAAAAAATAAGACAACTTAATATATTAAAAATAATTTATGGAACAGGTATGTTTCATGTGGCCTTAGCAAATGTATTAAATAAGGTGGTTTCATTTATATGCAATATAATTATTGTTAGGTTAGTTACACAAGAGGAGTATGGTTTTTTCTCATCGGCTAATAATGTGATTGAAATCACACTGCTAATTACAGGATTAGGTATATTAAGTGGGGCCTTTCAATATTCAACAGAGATGCGCCCTGATGAAGATAAGAATGGATTTTTAAGATTTAGTTTTATATGGGGCACTTTATTTGATCTTTTTCTGACTTCTGTCTTGGTTATATATAGTTTATTACAACTGTCCCCTATAAGAGAAGCAAATATTTATATTTTAATATTATGTCCAACAGTCATTATGCATTTTGTATATGAATATTTTGGCGTTGTATTAAGAAGCAAGAAAAAAATTAAAGCATATACAATACTTTTGAATTCAAATAGTTTTGCACTCTCTATATTCTCGTGCATAGGGGCATGGATGTATGGGATAATAGGTCTTCTTATTGGAAGAACATTAGCATATTTAGTAGGAGATGTATTTGGGCTAATATTAAACAGAAAAGAATTTACAGATATTATAGGAGCAAGGAGACTCAATAAAAAAGAATGTAAGGATATATTAAGCTTTTCATTTTCGTGTTGCATATCAGGTGCATTGAATAGGCTTTTGTATTTGATAGATGTACTTTTAGTTACATATATGATTGTTGATGCACAAAGTGTCGCATTATATAAAGTAGGGACTCAAATTCCAGAGGCATTGGAATTTATCCCGAATAGCATTTTAGTAGCAATAATGCCATATGTTGTAGAACATAATACAGATAAAGCATGGTTGAAAAAATGGACAAAGAAAATTTACCTTTTTTCCATTGGTCTGAATTTAGCCATTGTGGTAATTTTATTGATATTTGCACCAGTAATTGTTGAACTGTTTTGGGGAAAAGAGTATGCGGGCAGTGTTGTAATATTTAGAATATTGTCAATTAATTACTTTGTAATGGCATCGTTTAGGCAAATAGGAACTAATATGCTGTCAGCTTTAAAGTATGTAAATTATAACATGTTGATTAGTATCATTACTTGCGTTGCAAATTTGCTAATAGACTATGTAATGATTAATAAATACGGTATTGAGGGGGCAGCATATGCTACTTTGATTGTTGTAATAATATCTTCAATAATGTCGTTTCCCTATGTAATGAAAATTGTTTATAGTGATAAAAAGCTATAATGGAGTGAATTTATGAAAATTATTAAATATGTATTTTCGAGAATTAAAGAGAATATTGAAATAATAAAATGCGGTGGAAGAAATAATTATATATTAAAGACACTACGGGATGGAGGAGCTTTTATAGGTGAAAAGGTTCAACTATATTCCCAGGACATATTTATTGATCCAACCAGACCATGGTTGCTCAATATTGGAAGCTATACAAAGATAACACACCATGTAATAATTCTGACACACGACTATAGCCTTTCTGTTTTAAGACGGAAATATGGCGAATGGATTGGGGAGGGAAAAGAGACAACAATAGGTGAAAACTGTTTTATAGGGATGGGAAGTATTATTCTGATGGGAGCAAAAATAGGAAATAATTGCATTGTTGGGGCGGGGAGTGTTGTTAGAGGAGAATTTCCAGATGATTCAGTTATTGTTGGAAACCCTGCAAAAGTAGTATGCTCCTTAGATGAGTATTATTATAAACGTAAAAAGGCAACAATACAAGAGGCAAAAGGATGCGTTCTTTCTTATGAAAAACATATGAAGAAAAGCCCGGCTCCGGAAGACCTGGGGGGATTCAAATTTTTATATGCACCTAGAGACAAGAGTTATTTAAAAAGAAATAATTTGAATTTTAATTGCACTGGTGATAATGCATCAGAGGTTGAACAGTCCTTTTTTGGGACAGAACCATATTGGAATTCATTTGAAGACATGCTGAGAGATGCGCGTGATATTGAAGAGTAAGAAAATATGAAAGGTTGAAAGCATATTATGAAGGCTATTTTTTTATACTCAAGAATCGAAAAGAATCTTGAGGAATCTGGGGAGGCTAAAAAGGCGATAATGCAAGTTAATGCATTGAGCAAACTAGGAATAGTAAGCGAAATTATTTGGCATGATAGAACGGATAAATTTAATAAATTACTTGTTAGGATTCCATTTTATAAAAACTATTCGACTGGTCTTACTGCGCATTTAATAGAAAAAATAAACAACGACAGGGAAATTTGCCTGTTGTATATACGCAAAGATATTTTTGATTATTCATTTTTAAAAATGATTAAAAAGATAAAAAATCAAACACATATCAATATATTGGTTGAAATACCAACATATCCTTATGATGCAGAATGGAGTAAACTAAAGGATTTACCATTGTTATTAAAGGATAGATTGGCGAGAAAAAGGTTATATAAATATGTTGACAAAATTGCTTTATGTGCACCTGACGAAAACATAATATGGAAAATTCCAACACTTGTTATTGGAAATGGAATAGATGTAGATAAAATTAATAAAAAGAAGATATTTAGTAAAGATGCATCAACTATAAAGTTGCTGGGGGTAGCTTGTGTTGAAAAATGGCATGGCTATGACAGACTTATTAGGGGAATGGCAGAATATTATAAGTCAGATAATAAGCAAAGACATATAGAATTTCATATTGTTGGTAATGGATCTCAAATTCCTTATTTAAAGAGATTGACTGAAAAGAGCAATTTGAATGATTATGTTTTTTTTCATGGAACATTGTATGGAAAACAATTAGACAGCATATTTGATGAATGTGATATTGGGGTGGCTAGTTTAGCTGCATTTAGAAAAGGAATTACAATTGGAAGAGAATTAAAACTGAGAGAATATATTGCGAGAGGTTTACCTTATATATACACTAATGATGATGACATTGAAAATATTCCATATAACTGCGGTATCAAGTTGCCTAGATCAGAGCAGGCAATAAATGTATGGAATGTGATAAAATTCTATGATCGAATGCGTGAGGAGTATGACATGAGACAACTTTCTGATTATTTAAGACAATATGCAGAAGATAATCTTTCATGGGAAAAACAGATGAGCCCTGTGGTAAAATGGATTATGGACAAATAGTAGAATAGTAGATATGAATGAAAAGAAAACCCAAAAGGAGTACAGAGAATATTCATAGATAAAGAATAGCCATTTGACAAAATTGGATTAGAAAAGTAGACTATAAAAATATCTGATAACATCTATGATATAAACAATATTTTTTATCGAATTCACTGCATGATTAGAGGTGGACATATTATCGAAAAGTATGTTATGATAAGCCTTGGTATATGAGGAAGTCAGATATGATTTAGTAGTTGACCATTAATCAAAGGGATATATTCAATGAGGAAACATAAAATAGTATTTAGAATTTTTATTGTATAGTTATTGGAATAAAGAAAGTAGTATTGTTGAAATATTTATATAAAAAGGAGAGGACAGAAATGAAGCAGTTATTATTAGATAAGATTGCAAGAAAAGAAATTGTAGTGGGAGTAGTGGGACTTGGTTATGTGGGATTGCCATTAGCAGTTGAAAAGGCTAAAGCCGGTTTTAAAACTATTGGCTTTGATGTACAGGAAGAAAAAGTAAATTTTGTTAATCAAGGACATAATTATATTGGAGATGTGGTTGATAGTGACCTTGTTGGATTAGTTAAGAAAGGAACTTTATCAGCGACGACAGACTTTTCTTTTGTAAAAGAAGTTGACTTTATAGCAATCTGTGTTCCCACTCCGCTTGATGCACATCAGCAACCGGATATTAGTTATGTAAAATCATCTACAGAAGCTATTTCTAAGTATCTTACAAAGAATACGATGGTAGTATTGGAGAGTACGACATATCCAGGAACTACAGAGGAGTTGGTAAAGCCGATTCTCGAGGAGGGCTCAGGATTAAAGTGTGGTAGAGATTTTTATCTTGGCTTTTCGCCTGAACGTGTAGATCCCGGAAATTTGATTTATAAAACAAAAAATACACCCAAAGTAGTGGGAGGGATTGGAAAAGATGCTACAGAAGTGATTGCAGCCATGTATCGAGCTGTATTAGAGGGTGATGTGTATGAGGTATCTTCGCCAGCAGTTGCTGAAATGGAAAAAATTTTAGAAAATACTTATCGCAATATTAATATAGGATTGATAAATGAACTGGGAAGGTTATGCCATGAAATGGGTATTTCTGTATGGGAAGTAGTAGATGCAGCAAGAACAAAGCCTTATGGTTTTCAGGCATTTTATCCGGGACCAGGATTGGGAGGACATTGTATTCCGTTAGACCCGTATTATTTATCGTGGAAAGCAAGGGAATATGGATTCCACACCACCTTAATTGAAAATAGTATGGTGATTAATGATGGACAACCAGTTTATTGCGTAGAGAGAGCAATGCATATCTTGAATCGGCATAAAAAAGCTATTAATGGTGCAAAAGTGTTGGTATTGGGTGTGGCTTATAAACAAGATATTGATGATTATAGGGAGAGTCCGGCTATTCGAGTAATAGATGAGTTTCGTAAAGTGGGAGCCGAAGTTGATTTTTATGATCCATGGATTGCTCAATATCGTGAACATGGAAAGATTGAAAAGGGACTTAGGGAGATCACACCTGAAATTATAGCAGGTTATGATTTGGCAATAATTACAACTGCTCACACTAATGTAGACTATGAGATGATACAAAAAAATGCAAAGGTTATTTTTGATACTAAGAATGTTACTAAAAATCTTACTGATAAAAGTAATATAGAGGTTTTATAGGAAAATTATGAAATTTACTCACGAAGAATATCGTAAAATGATTGGTTTGTTAAAGAAAAACAATTATACAATTGGTAACTATAATAATTATAAAAACTTTAAGAAAGTTGCTATATTACGCCATGATATAGATACTCTTGTTGAAAAGGCAGTAGAAATTGCTGAAATAGAGAATGAAGAAGGAGTATGTGGTACATACTTTGTTCTTTTAAGTACAGATTTCTATAATGTTAATTCATTAAAAACCTTTCAAGAATTAAAAAAAATACAAAAATTTGGTGGAAATATTGGACTGCATTTTGATGAAAAGAGATATGAATTAGCGAATGCGGATCAGATGGTCGAATGTATCCTGAAAGAAAAGCAAATGTTGGAACTTGCTTTGGAGATGCCTATTACTACAGTTTCTATGCATAGACCGTCAAAGTGGATATTGAATCAAGAAATAGAAATTCCTGGAATGATTAATTCATATAGTCAAATTTTTTTTAAAGAGTTCAAATATGTATCAGATTCCAGAATGAATTGGCGAGAAGATGTCCAAAAAATAATACAATCAAATGAGTATGACAGGTTGCAAATTTTAACACATGCATTTTGGTATTCTGATGTAGAAGAGAATCAAAGACAAATTTTATTAAGGTTTATTAGAAGTGCCAATAAAGAGAGATATATGAGCCTGATGGACAACATGAGGGATTTAAACGAATTCGTTAATGAAAATGAAATATAGAAATACTTTATAGTATGGATACTTAGGTGATTAAAAAAGAAGAAAGGAATATCGAGAAAGTGATTAAAATAGGGGATAGTGCTTATATAGTAGTTAATGCTACAGATGATTTAGTAAGAGCTATTGCGAAGGTATCAGGTGATATTAATCCTGTACATTTAAGTGAGGATTATGCCCAAAATACGATTTTTGGAAAACGTATTGCCCACGGGCTATTATGTGTGAATGGAGTATCGCAAATATTAGGAACAGTATTACCGGGCGAGGGAACCATTTTGATTTCCCAGTCATTTCAATATAAAGCGCCTGTTTATATTGGAGATACAGTTAAAATAGAAATGACTGTTACAGGAGAAAAACAGGAAAAAAAGATATATATATTAAGTTGTACTTGCAGAAACCAGAACGGAAAAATTGTTATGGAAGGAGAATCCGTGGTTAAATGGGACAAGTAGAAGGCAAGAAGATTAGTGATATCGTTGAATATCTAGAACAAGAGCAACTGGACTTTAGAGTGATTGGCGATATTAACATGAAAATAGTGGGATTTTCATCTATAAGCAAATATACAGATGGGACAATAACATGGATAAAAAATAAGGAAAATTTATGTAAGGTGATTGGAAAAATCACAGCGTGTGTTGTTCAAGAGGGAGTGGATGTTTCATGCCCGGTACAAATCGTGAGCAAAGAATCAAAAGCGGTTTTTTTTGCTATATTAGAACACTTTTTTGACAATCAAGAACAGAATGCCAAAATGATTGGAGAATATACTTATATAGGGCCAAATGTAATATTAGGAGAGAATGTTCGTATTGGTAATAACTGCTCCATTTCAGGTCAGGTTAATATTGGAAAAGATACTGTTATTTCTGATAATGTTGTGATTCGGAACAAAGTAACTATTGGAGAAAAATGCCATATACAAGCATTATCTGTTATTGGTGAAGACGGATTTAGTTATACGGAGGATGCAGATCATAATAAAACAATGGTAAAACATCATGGGGGTGTTCAGATTGGAAATAATGTGTTTATAGGTACGCATGTAAATATTGCACGGGGAACTATTGACGATACATGTATTTCGGATGGAGTAAAAATTGCGCCTTCAACGCATATTGGACATAATAATCAAATTGGGAAAAATACAACAGTGATTTGTACACAATCTTATGGAAGCGTTGAAATGGGGGAAAATGCTTATGTGGTAGGGAGTATTCTTAGAAATCAATGTAAGATTGGTCATGATACAATTATCGGGATGGGGTCAGTCGTCACTAAGGACATTGAAGCTGGGAAGGTTGCAATGGGTACTCCGGCAAAAGTGGTGAGAGATAATAATTAGACTACCATGGGTAAAGGGCATTGGTTTGGAAACTGTTGTTTTATTAAGAAACTAATAAATATAGTATACTAGGGATTTAATGAAATTAAAAAATCGCTCTAGCAATAGTAACTTACTTTTATTGACCGTTAGGGTAGAAAGGTGGACTCTAAAGATGAAATATGCATTGATTGGTTGTGGGAGAATTTCCACGAATCACATAAAGGCAGCAGTAAATAATAAGCTTGAAATTGTCGCTGTATGTGATATTATACCTGAAAATATGGAAGCTTTGTTAGCAAAACATGGCCTAGAAAAAGATGATAACATAAAGAGATATACTGACTATAAAAAAATGATTTTAGAAAATGAAATTGAACTTATTAGTATTGCAACAGAAAGTGGTCTTCATGCTGAGATTGCGTTGTATTGCATTGAACAAAAAATTAATGTTATTATCGAAAAACCTATGGCAATGTCTCTCGATGATGCAGATAAGATTATTATGTTAGCTGAGGAGAAGCATGTGAAAGTGTCTGCCTGTCATCAGAACCGTTTTAATATTGCTGTACAAGAGATGAGAACAGCGTTGGAAGCTGGAAGATTTGGAAAGCTATCACATGGATCGATACATGTTCGTTGGAATCGTAATCAGGAATATTATACACAGGCACCTTGGAGAGGAACTTGGGCACAGGATGGTGGAGCATTGATGAATCAATGTATACATGGAATTGATTTATTACGATGGACTTTTGGAGATGAAGTAGAAGAGGTGTATGGTCAAACTAGACAACAATTTCATCACTATCTTGAGGCAGAAGATGTGGGTATGGCGATAGTAAAATTTAAGAATGGAGCTATTGCTACGATTGAGGGGACTACAAATGTATATCCTCAAAATTTAGAGGAAACGTTGTATGTGTTTGGTGAGAAGGGAACGGTTAAGATTGGGGGAAAATCTACCAATAATATTGATGTGTGGAACTTTGCGGATGAAACTGACGCTGATCAAAAAAATAAGGGATTACAGGAAAGCACTAGTAATGTGTATGGCAACGGGCATACCAGTCTGTTTGCGGATGTCGTGGACGCCATTTTATGTGACAGGAAACCGTATGTAGATGCTCAAGCAGGAAGGAATGCATTGGAGATGATATTGGCAATATATAAGAGCCAGAAAACGGGATTGCCAGTAAAACTGCCTATGAAGCATTTCTCTAGTTTGGATATGATTGGAGAATTTCCTAAGGTATAGTTTATGCAACACAGAGATGTGTTTAAGGAAAAGTTTTAAAGAGATAGAAACAAGGGGTAATAATATAAAGGTATGCTTTAAGATTTGTATATTTTGTAAGGCGGAGTTATATACAAGAAGTTTGTGAGGAGGAAAGTGACACAATGCAGTATAATGTTAAGCATTTATCAAATAAATATCATTTCAATATAACTGGTGCCTCATATGCTGGAGACCCCAGGGATAATACGATGATGTATATATCGAAGAAGGTTGCATATTTAGTAGAGGGTTTAGCTAAAAGAAAAGAATGCTTAATATTTTTAGAAAATGGAATAGAAGTTTCACATGAACTAGAAAAGAACAATTGTTTTATTTATTCAGATAATCCGCAGTTGACATATGCCCGCTTTGCAACTTCGTTTGCTGCAGAACAGAGAAAACAAGAAATGGAATGGGGCTATGAATTAACGAAGGACGGGTACTATATAGGGAAGAATGTAACTATAGGTGGGAACGCATATATAGAGCCTAATGTTTTGATTGGCCATAATGTTAAAATTGGTGATAACGCAATCATTTTAGCTGGTTCAATAATAAAACATGCAATAATTGGTGACGATTTTCTTTGCAATGAAAATGCAGTGATTGGTGACTATAGTTTTACGATGGCTGATGATGAGAAAGGCAATAAATATAGAATTCCAGCATTAGGCAGAGTTATTATTGGAAATTCAGTTGAAATCGGTGCATGCAATGACATTGCGATTGGCGCATGTGGGGATACTATTTTAGAAGACTATGTAAAATTGGATGGACTAATTCATGTTGGTCATGAAGCTCATTTGCATAAGAATACAGAAATAACAGCAGGAGGTATTGTTGCAGGATTTGTGGAAATAGGAAGTCATGCATATTTAGGTATCAATTCGAGTATAAAGAATAGAATTTCATTAGGAGAAAATTGTATTGTTGGTATGGGGGCGAATGTGACAAAACCAGTTGAAGCAAATATAACGGTTGCAGGAAATCCTGCACGCCCTTTTATAAAATAAATAATGTGCGCATTAGTGGTAATGAATGATTTTATTATATATTACGAGTATTGAGATATAAAGTAGCTGCCCTTTTAGGTTTTATACTAATTGAAAAAATCGAATATTATGAGGTGATAGTTATGTGGTTTAGAGATTTACACAAGCAGTATGAAGTATTGAAAAAGGAAATTGATAGTGGAATAGAGGAAGTAATAAGTAGCACTTCTTTTATTGAGGGAAAACAAGTAAAAACATTAGAACAAGAGTTGGCTGAATATGTAGGTGTGAAATATTGTATTACCTGTGGAAATGGTACAGATGCTCTTTCCATGGCTTTGATGGCATGGAATTTGAAAGCAGGAGAGTGCGCATTTGTTCCAGATTTCACTTTTTTTGCATCGGGAGAAACTGTTTCCTTTGAAGGAGCAACTCCTGTTTTTGTGGATGTAGATGAACGAACATATAATATGGATCCGGATAAATTAGAGAGAGCTATTCAAAAAGTGTTAGCAGAGGGAAAATTGATTCCTAGAGTTATTGTTACTGTAGATTTATTTGGGTTACCTGCTGATTATGATAGGATATGCCCTATTGCAAAAAAATACGGTTTAAAGATATTAGAGGATGGTGCGCAGGGATTTGGAGGAGAATTGAATGGAAAAAAAGCATGTTCTTTTGGTGACATTTCAACAACTTCCTTTTTCCCGGCAAAACCGTTGGGATGTTATGGTGATGGAGGAGCCATTTTTACGAATGATGCGGAGATTGAATCATATTTAAGATCCATTCAGGTACATGGAAAAGGAAGTTTTAAATATGATAATATTCGTATTGGTATGAATTCTAGACTGGATACAATACAAGCGGCTATCTTACAACCTAAGTTACATGCGTTTATTGAATACGAGAGAGATGCAGTAAATAAAGTAGCAGAACAATATACAGAAATGTTAGGAGATATTGTACTTACACCACAATTTGGAGAAAAATATATTTCTTCTTGGGCTCAATATACAATACAGCTAAAAAACAAAGATGAAAGAGATTCGTTACAACAATATTTGAAGGAACAGGAAATTCCTACAATGGTTTATTATCCAAAACCAATGCATAAGCAGGTGGCATTTGCATGTTTGGAACCAGATGAAAATTTTTCCATCACCAATCGGCTGTGTGATACTGTTTTAGCCTTACCTATGCATCCCTATATGGAGAGAAAGGATATCGTTATGGTGACTGAACAGATTAAGAAATATTTACGGACATATAGAATGGAGTAAGATTAGGCATATATGGATAATGAGGATGTGATAGATGAAAAAGGAAATGTACAAGTCAATGTATGAAACAGAAGACTACCATTGGTATTTCAAATCAAAAAGAGAAATTGTACTAGGATTGTTAGATAAGTATGCAGAAAAAGGATGCAAGATAATTGATCTTGGATGCGGTTGTGGATTAATGCTAGGTAAGTTACAACAGTATGGAGAGGTGTCAGGAGTAGATTTTTCGAAAGAGGCGATTGAATATTGTAAAACTAGTTTTTCGGGAGAGCTATATCAAGGAAATTTAGAAGACGTAAAGTTGCCACAAATATATGATTGGGCAGTTATGCTGGATGTTTTGGAACATATCGAAAAGGAAAAATGTGTATTAACGAATATTCGAAGTGCACTAAAAAAGAATGGGAGAATTATTATTACTGTGCCAGCCAATATGAAATTGTGGTCAAAACATGATGAAAATTGTATGCATTTTCGGCGATATGATTTGGCACAATTAGAAAAAATATTAGGTGATAGTGGCTATTTTGTGAACTATATAAGTTATTATAATAGTAGATTATATCCCATTGTTTTTTGGGTACGAAAAATAGAAAATTTATTAAAAATAAGCAACCAAGGAAGCCATATAGAATACGGATTTAAACCAGGTGTGATTAACACTATGTTGTATAAGATTTTTTCAGGAGAAAAGAAACATATTCTTGAAGGGAAAAGATATAATAAGGGCGTTAGTTTGATTTGTGTTGCACAAAGGATGGAATAAGGATGAAACAATCTGACGAAAGAAATTATTTTGGAGAGTTTGTAGATGATTATGCGGATGAAATCGTAAGTATACAGCCAGAGTTCTATAGAAATGCAGCATTAAAGATAGATAAAGTGCTTTCCAACATGGGACGGTGCAAAGTCTTGGATATAGGTAATGGCGGAGTTATTAATTATTCTTTTGCTAACTTAGAAGAATTAAGATGCCTTGATTTAGAAGTTAGTAAGAAGGCAAAAAAGAAATATGCAACTTTTTCTAATATTTCATTTACAAAGGGAAATGTTTTCGACATGAAAGATATTCCAGACAACTATTATGATGCGATTATTATTCAGACAGTAATACATCATCTTGCGGGAAATACTCCGAGAGAAAGTGAACAGAATGTGCTTGAGGCTTTACGTAATTGTAAACGAATTTTGAAAAAAGATGGTAAAGTATTGGTGGTTGAGTCAGTTGTTAAACCTTGGTTTGATGTAGTTGAAAGAACTTTCTATCCATTGATGCAATTTTTCTTTAAAATAGTTAAGTTTGACAGAGTCTATCAATTTTCTAAAAAAAGATTATACCAATTACTGGCAGCGGAGTGGAAAATTGAAGAATTCGACGATGTAGGAGTAGATAAATATATATGGCTTTTGAGAAAAAAAGTATTAACCAAAATAACTCCTTGCCGAGCTGCATGGTATCTATTATCTCCCAAAGAGGAATTAAGAGAAGAGTAGTAGATATATTGGGAGCATTTATAATAATACTGGTTACATTTATGTGTTTTTTGCGTGGCATTTATGGAACGGAGATAACAGATGAAATTTTTGCCGTTTCTGAAGCAACATTAGTGGAGCAAGGTGCTACACCGTTTGTAAATAATTGGACACAAACACCAGGATTTTCTATATTTAATATATGGTTTGTATGGGCATATAAAACAATAGTAGGATCATATGAAGGTATTTTTTTATTTTCTAGAATGTTATTCATATTCAGCAATATAATTTACGCCTTTCTTTTTATGATAGTCATGCATCATAAAAAAATTGGTAAATTGTATTGTTGGCTAATATATCTTACAATAATTCCATTTTTTTACTTGATTCCCAATTTTACATATAATTCAATATCCATTATATTATTGCGCTACATTGGACTTTGTTGTTTTATCTTTCTAGAAAATATAGAAAAAAATTTAAAATATATTTGGATTGTTGGGGGGGCAGCTGCTTTGAGCATATATTGCCATCCATCAGATGTATTGGCAATACTAGCAATTGGGATACTATTTTTTTTTAACAAGAAAAATAACTTTAAAGTGTTATTACAATTTTGTATTGGAGGTTTTACGGTAGCGATAATACTTATATTATGGATGACAATTAGAGGAGGGGGAATACATAAGTTAATATACGGATTAGATTCCGTATTGAATTATAATCCATATTTTAAATTAGGGCATACAGCGATTAATGTATCTATTAAAGAATTGTTGTATTTTTCTAAAGACGTTTTAATATTATACATATTCTTAATATTATTTTACCAAATAAGTTCGTTAGTTGGTTGGAAGTTTCCCTTATGGATTTTTAAACTTGCTTATTTGCTTGGAGGAGGAATAAGTCTGATAAAATATGAAGGAAACGAGTTGCTGAGTAAAATGGGACTTATTATTGGAATCTACTTGATAGGTCAGATATGCTTTATGCAAAAAAATGACAAGAGCAGATATATATATTATTTTACCATAATACCAGTAATAACAAGTACACTGGCAGTAGGATTATTTTCTTATGGATCAATAATATCTAGATTGCCAATACTAGTATCGTTGTCATATGTTATAATATTAGATATTAACACATGGGATTTGAAGGAAAAAAAGAAAAAAATTTTAGCAAGTATTATTTGCCTGCTATTAGTTTTAGCTACTTTGAAAGCAAATTATACATATGTGTATAGAGATCAATCTATTGAGAATTTAAAATACCGAGTTGAAAGTGGAATATATAAGGGGATATATACAACAAAAGAAAGAGCGGAAACTCTTCCAGCGATTGAAAGATATCTAACATCTTTTTTAACAGAAAAGGATAAAGTTCTTTTTATGGAAGTTGTGCCGTTTGCATATTTGATGACAGATGCAAGAGCATGCACACCATCAACGTGGGATGTATCATTATATTCATATGGTTTTAATGATGATACAATTTACCAAAGATATTTTGAGATAACTAAACAGAAGCCGGATTATATAATATATATAGACACGGGAAGAGACAAGTGTATGAGTATTATGAAAGACGATTATAATTTTACAAAATATGTAAATAATAATTATATTAAAAAATTTGATACATTGGTAGGAAATATGAGAATAATTACCTACGAGCAATTTAAATGATTTGGAGTACAAAAAGTATTGATTACACAAAGTGATTGTGGTATATAACGAAATGATAAATACAAAATAGCAGAGAGTGTCTAGATATTTATTGATGCCAATTCTGCAGAAAGAGGAGTTATGTCATTATTTACAGGAAAAACATTAATGATCACCGGTGGAACCGGTTCTTTTGGAAATGCAGTTCTAAATCGATTTCTTCAAACAGATATTGGAGAAATCCGTATCTTTTCTCGTGATGAAAAAAAACAGGATGATATGCGCCATGAATATCAGGCGAAGATGCCTGAAGTTGCTGACAAGATTAAATTTTATATTGGAGATGTCAGAGATTTGAACTCTGTACGGGCTGCCATGCCAGGAGTGGACTATATTTTCCATGCAGCTGCCTTAAAGCAGGTACCGTCCTGTGAATTCTTTCCTATGGAAGCAGTGAAGACGAATGTTATCGGAACAGATAATGTTCTGACTGCAGCAATTGAAGCTGGTGTAGAATCAGTGATATGTCTTTCTACAGATAAGGCTGCATATCCGATCAATGCCATGGGTATTACAAAGGCGATTGAGGAAAAGGTAGCAGTGGCGAAATCCCGAAATTCCGGAAAGACCAAGATTTGCTGTACCCGTTACGGCAACGTAATGTGTTCTCGCGGATCTGTAATTCCTCTGTGGATCGATCAGATTAAAGAAGGTAATCCGATTACTGTGACAGAACCATCCATGACCCGTTTTATTATGAGCTTGGAGGAAGCGGTGGATCTTGTACTTTTCGCATTTGAGAAGGGAGAGAATGGAGATCTGTTGATTATGAAGGCTCCGGCTTGCACAATCCAGACACAGGCAGAAGCAGTATGTGAGCTGTTCGGTGGTAAGAAGGAAGATATTAAGGTAATCGGTATTCGACACGGCGAGAAAATGTATGAGACGCTGCTTACGAATGAGGAGTGTGCAAAAGCAATTGACCTTGGAGGTTTCTATAGAGTACCTGCGGACAACCGTGGCCTGAATTACGATAAGTATTTCAAAGATGGTGATGCAAAGAGAAATACACTCACGGAATTCAACTCTAATAATACGAAACTGCTGAATCTGGAAGAGACGAAGGCAACGATTGCAAAGCTTGCTTATATTCAGGAAAGGCTGGCGGAGGATTAAAAATGTTTGATTTTAAGTGGAAAGAGAATGGATCGATCAAACTGTTGATTATAGTTGGAACAAGACCGGAGATTATCCGTCTGGCAGCAACCATTAAGCGCTGTAGGGAATATTTTGACTGCTGCGTAGCACATACCGGGCAAAACTATGATAAGAATCTGAACGATATTTTCTGGTCTGACTTTGAGCTGGGTGGACCGGATGTCTGGATGAATGTCGTAGGAGAGAATCTGGGACAGACCTGCGGAAATGTTATTGCGAGAAGTTATGAACTGATGACAGAGATTAAGCCGGATGCTCTATTGGTACTTGGAGATACGAACAGCTGTCTGTCAGCCATTTCCGCAAAAAGGCTTCATATTCCCATTTTCCATATGGAAGCCGGAAACAGATGCAAGGATGAGTGCCTTCCGGAAGAGACGAATCGTAGAATTGTGGATGTGATTTCGGATGTGAATCTGCCGTATTCTGAACCGGCCAGAAAATACCTGCATGAGATGGGAATGCCCAAGGAGAGAACCTATGTAACAGGTTCCCCGATGGCAGAAGTGCTGCATGGAAATCTTGACAAAATAGAAGCATCGGATGTGTTGGACAGACTGGGTTTGCAGCCGGATAAATATATTCTGTTGTCAGCGCATAGAGAAGAAAATATTGATACGGATAAGAATTTTACTTCTCTGTTTGAAGCAATTAATGCATTGGCAGAAAAATATGATATGCCGATTCTCTATTCCTGCCATCCAAGATCCAGAAAGAAGCTTGAGTCCAGTGGATTTAAATTAGATCCCCGCGTAAGGGTAAATGAACCTTTGGGATTTAATGACTACAATAAACTTCAGATGAATGCATTGGCGATCGTATCTGATTCCGGTACATTGCCGGAGGAAAGCAGCTTTTATCTGTCGATCGGACATCCTATTGCAGCAGTATGCATTCGGACTTCTACAGAGCGACCGGAGGCACTGGAATCCGGGAATTTCATATTGGCCGGAATTACGACACAGGAACTTCTGCAGGCAACCGGTATGGCTATTGATATGAAACAGAAGGGGGTTCTAGGAAAACCGTGCCCGGATTATACGGATGAGAACGTATCTATGAAGGTAGTGCGGATCATACAGGGCTATGTAAATGTCGTGAATAAGATGGTATGGAGAAAAGACCAGTAACGAAAAGAGAGAGTACGGAGATAACTGATGAACATATTAGTTACAGGTGCTAAGGGGATGGTAGGAACTGCCCTCGTCAATAACCTGAAAAATATTAAAGAGAATAAGAACAGAACCAGACCGAACATTCATGTCGATGAAATCTATGAATATGATATACAGTCGACAGAAGCGGAATTGGATGCTTATTGCAAGTCAGCTGATTTTGTATTCCATCTGGCAGGGGTAAACCGTCCGGAGAACCCGGAAGACTTTATGCGGGGGAACTTTGGATTTACATCACGGCTTCTGGATACACTTAAGAAGTACGGGAATAAAGCGACAATCATGCTGTCGTCTTCCATCCAGGCAACGTTGGCAGGAAGATTTGGAGACTCGGAATATGGTCGTTCAAAGAAGGCGGGAGAAGAGATCTTCTTTCAATATGAGAGGGAGACCGATGCCAAAGTTGCCGTGTATCGTTTTCCTAATCTGATGGGACATAGCAGACCGAAGTATAATTCTGCGGTCAGTACCTTCTGTTGGGCTGTTGCGAACGATGAAGAATTTACGGTAAACGACAGAGCAACAGAACTGGAATTACTGTACATAGACGATCTGATAGAAGGTATGTTTGATCTTATGGAAGGTAAGGAGCAGCGTTGCGAGTTTAACGGTGTTGATACTGTACTGAAAGATGATGGACGGTATTGCTGTGTACCGGTAACACATAAGGTTACTTTAGGCGAGATCGTGGATCTGCTACAGGAATTTAAGCAACAGCCGGTGTCGTTACTCATGCCGGAAATGCCGGAGGGTTCTTTTGCAAAGAAATTGTTTTCCCTGTATCTTACTTATTTACCGACGGAAAAATTCAAATATCAGTTGAAGATGAATGAGGATTCGAGAGGCTCCTTTACAGAACTGATTCACACGGTGAATTGTGGACAGGTATCCATTAATATCAGTAAGCCGGGAATCACAAAAGGTCAACATTGGCACAACAGTAAGTGGGAACAGTTTATTGTAGTGTCCGGCCATGGACTGATACAGGAACGGAATATCAATACCGGAGAAAAAATCGAATTCGAAGTATCCGGAGACCAGATTGAAGCAATATATATGATACCGGGATGGTCCCATAATATTATAAATCTGTCTGAAACGGAAAATCTGATAACCGTTATGACCTGTAATGAAATATTTGATCCGGGACATCCGGATACATTTTTTGAACCGGTGTAGGAAAATGAATTATTAGTATGGAATGACAGAAACGAATCATGAAATACAGGAGGGCAAAGAAAAAATGAAAGAACGGGAAATTGATTTGCTGGATATGATAGCAGATATATTGTCACATTGGAGAGGATTACTGATAGCAGTAGTTTTGGGAGCGATTCTCATGGGGGCATTCAGCTATACGAGATCTTATCAGAATGCACAGAATATGCAGCCACAGGAGGCAGAAGATGCATCTGAGGGTGAGATGGCTATGGAAGAACAGTTGGCACAATTAAGAGAAAGTCTGGATGACAGTCAGCTGGCAGCGGTATTGACGACCGTTGATGATGCAAAAGAATATGCGTTGAAGAAGCAATATGTGCAGGATTCCATCTATATGCAGTTAGATCCTATGAATGTTGCACAGGAGGAACTGGTTTACAATATTCAGGGAAAAGATGAAAGCGGATCTCAGCGCCTGGGAACAATCTATAGAAATACCCTTAACAGTGTCGGATTGTACGATTGGGTAGAACAACGGACCGGACTGGAAGCTGCATATGTAGGGGAATTGGTCTCTGTCAGCGTGGATTCCGGGTTGACGCTTACCAATGGAGATCCTGTGACTATCGGGGGAAGTGATAGCCTGAAAATAATAATCCGTGGAACCGATGCAGAGTCTTGCGGGAAAATTGCAGATGCGGTAAAGACTTATATAGAGCAGCAACAGGAAAATTTGAACACCCGGTTGGGAAGTCATGAATTGGTGTTGCTTTCTGAAGTGTCTGGCAACATAATGAACATGGATGTGATGAATCAACAGACAGCTTACAGAAATTTGATTTATGGCCTGGAAACAACCATTGCCGCTGCAAAAGCAGCATTTTCAGAAGACCAAAAACAGTATTATACGCTTCTGATGAAGGAAAACGGTTTGGAAGATACGACAGACGCAGAACAGAGCATTGTGGAAGAGGAGCAGCTGGTTCCGGAAAATCCTGCGGTAAGCAAGAAATATGTGGTGCTGGGAGCTGTCCTGTTCGCCTTTATATATGCTGCGGTCCTGTGTATGGGGTATATTTTTAACAGTCGAATTCGTGTAAACGATGGATTGCAGGATCTATATGGTATTCCTCAGATTGGCGTGGTGGTAAAAGATTCCAAGAAAAAGCTGTTCCTGGATAGATGGGTTAGCGGTTTACGACATTACGGCAAGCGCGAATTTACTGCAGAGCAGTCCATGGAGCTGGCGTTCGCAGCGATAAAGATAGCAGCTGCCAAGAACGGACAGAACAATATCTGCCTGATGGGATGCAATCTGGGGGCCGGAGCGGACAAGGTATGTGAAGGACTTAAGGCTGCTCTGGAAAAGGAAGGCCTTAGCGTTACAATACTGAATAACGTGCTGTATGATGCCGAAGCTATGGAGAAAGTAAGTGCAGCCCAGGGAGCGGTTCTGGTAGAAAAGGCAGGATCGACCTTGTATAATGAGATTGTTGCAGAATTAGAATTACTGAAACGACTGGAGATTCCCGTACTTGGTGGAATCACGGTAGAATGATAAGGAAGTATTAGCATATGTGTGGAATTGTAGGATTTACAGGAAACAGACAGGCAGCACCGATCCTGTTGGACGGACTGTCAAAATTGGAATATAGAGGGTATGACTCTGCGGGACTGGCAGTCCGCGATGGCGATGCCCTGGCACAGGTAGTAAAGGCGAAGGGCCGTCTTTCGAATCTGGTCGAGAAAACGGACAATGGAAATGCGTTGAAAGGAACCTGTGGTATTGGACATACCCGTTGGGCAACCCATGGCGAACCCAGTCAGATCAATGCCCATCCCCATGTCTCCGGCAACTGCAGCAGATCCGGTTCCGGCGCGGTAGAATCGGAAGTGGTTGGTGTACATAATGGTATCATTGAAAATTACACGGAACTGAAAGAAAAACTGCTGAAGCATGGTTACACATTTTACAGCCAGACCGATACAGAAGTAGCGATCAAGCTGGTGGATTATTACTACAAGAAGTATAAACTCGGTCCCATTGATGCCATTGCGAAAACCATGGTGCGTATTCGCGGATCCTATGCGTTGGAGCTGATGTTCCGTGACTATCCCGGTGAGATCTGGGTAGCCCGTAAGGACAGCCCGATGATCATCGGTATTGCGGATGGGGAGACCTATGTGGCATCCGATGTTCCGGCAATTCTGAAATATACCAGAAATGTGTATTATATAGGCAACCTTGAGTTTGCAAAGCTGACTCCGGGAGAAGCTCATTTCTATAACCTGGACGGGGATGAAATCGAGAAGCAGACTACGGAAATCAAATGGGATGCAGAAGCGGCAGAAAAGGCCGGTTTTGAACATTTCATGATGAAAGAGATCCATGAGCAGCCGAAAGCAGTTCAGGATACCCTGAATTCTGTGATCAAAGATGGCAGGATAGATTTCGAAGCAGTGGGAATTACCGAAGATGAGATCAAGGGCTTTGAACAGATTTATATTGTAGCCTGTGGTTCTGCATGGCATGTAGGCATGGCGGCACAGTATGTTCTGGAAGACATGGCAGATATTTCGGTGCGTGTGGAACTTGCATCAGAATTCAGATACCGGAAAATGTCCCTGAACTCGAAGGCACTGATGATCGTGGTCAGCCAGTCCGGTGAGACAGCGGATACTTTGGCTGCATTAAGACTTGCAAAAGAAAAGGGCATTACCACTATGGCCATTGTCAATGTGGTAGGCAGCAGTATTGCCAGAGAAGCGGATAAAGTATTTTACACACTGGCAGGCCCGGAGATTTCGGTGGCAACCACGAAGGCCTATAGTGCGCAGCTTGCAGCAATGTACTGCCTGGCAGTGCAGTTTTCCAAAGTTCGTGGTAAGATCACAGAAGAGCAGTATGGTTATTATATTGCCGAACTACTGACGATTCCGGAGAAGATACAGAAAATTCTGGAAGACAAGGAGCGCCTGCAATGGTTTGCCGCAAAGTATGCCAATGCGTCTGATGTATTCTTCGTAGGACGTGGTATAGACTATGCCGTTTGTCTGGAAGGAAGCCTCAAACTGAAGGAAATCAGCTACATTCATTCCGAAGCATATGCGGCCGGGGAACTGAAGCACGGAACCATCAGTCTGATCGAACAGGGAACGCTGGTGATCGGTGTTCTGACCCAGAACGAGTTATACGAGAAGACCATAAGCAATATGCTGGAGTGCAAGAGCCGTGGGGCATACCTTATGGGCATGACTACCTATGGCAATTACGAAATCGAAGATCAGGTGAACTTCGCTGTTTATGTGCCGAAGGTGGACGAGCATTTCATGGCCAGCCTTGCGGTGATACCGCTGCAACTGCTGGGATATTATGTCAGTGTCGCAAAGGGACTGGATGTAGATAAGCCCAGGAATCTGGCGAAGAGTGTTACGGTGGAATAAAAAATTGGGAACGGAAAAGGATCACATCGAGTGTGATCCTTTCATTTCATCAATGCCTTAACGCTATTCTCTAAATTTCTATCCTAAGTAGCAACTATTTTACTTTAACATATACCAATTTTGTAATATCATTTTTGGGGTTTGATGTCTCTTGTGTTTCAAAACATTCAAAGCTATCTATGAAGGGTTTTAATTTTTTATATCGTAAGCGCAAAATATTCCCGCGGCTAGCCAAGAACCACCTCTAAATCCATAATTATAGTTAGACTATTTCACTACAACAACTACAATTATGGAGGACAACATCATGGCAAACATACGTAAACCCCGTGTTTCAAAAGAGGAACAGCTGAAACTTATCAATGAATGCCGTTCCAGCGGCATGACAGATAGCGACTGGTGTCGTGAGCACGGCATCGCTGTCAGTACCTTTTATTACTGGGTAAAACAGCTTCGCAGGGAATCAGCTCAGATCCCGGAACCAGCTTATGGTCATTCTGAGAATCCCCGTCCCAGACAGGATGTGGTTCCCATTGATATCATACCGGAACACTTTTCGCTGCAATACAACGATCCGTTCCCTGATACTTACCATACTTTAGAGATAATTCTTGGCTCTGCTACGATCCGGGTCTCTGATAAGACGGATCCGGAACTGCTGTCCCGAACCCTGCAGATCCTGAAGGCAGTTGTATGTTAGGCGATATCTCCGGACTGGAACGGATCTACATTGTCTGCGGCTATACCGATATGCGCAAATCCATTGACGGCCTCTGTGCCGTGGTGGAAGATCAGCTGAAACTGAATCCGGCATCCAGTGCGCTGTTTCTGTTCTGCGGCAGGCGCAGAGACCGGATCAAAGCCCTGTTCCGTGATGCTGACGGTTTTGTACTGATCTATAAAAAGCTGACGGTACATGGAGGATACCAGTGGCCAAGGAAACAGTCCGAAGTCAGAAATCTGACCTGGAGAGAGTTTGACTGGCTTATGTCCGGTATCGATATCGACCAGCCAAAGGCTCTGAAACCGGAATAAAAACATGCACAGAAAAATGCCTGTAAACCGCATATTTTCAGCATTTTTCAGGGGTGATTATCCTTTAGGAAAACTGCTTTTTCTGGTATAATAAAGGTATCAGAACCAAGGAGAAAAAGCATGGCTTCCAGTGCAAAGGACATTCAGCTGCGAGAGCTGATGGATACCGTTTCACAACTGAAGACAATGATGGCCGAACAGACAGAGCTGATCCGTTCCCTCAGAACAGTTATCGATGAAAAGACTGCCCATGAGGCAGTGCTGCAGGAACAGGTGGACTATCTGACAAAGAAGCTTTTCGGCACTTCCAGTGAAAAGACACCTTTTGACATTCCGGGACAGCTCAACCTGTTCAATGAGGCAGAGGCGGAACAGGATCCTTTCCTTCCGGAAGAAGACTGCAGCGAAGAGCCCCGCCCCAGAAAGAAAAAGGCTTCCCATGCGGAACTTTTCAAAGGTCTTACAGTACACAAACAGGTGATCCCGCTGGCAGAGGAAGATAAGATCTGTCCGATATGTGGTACACCAATGGAACGCATCGGGGAAGAATACGTCCGCAGGGAGCTGGTATTCACACCTGCCAGATGTGAGATCTATGAGTACTATACGGAAAGCTATGGCTGTCCCAACTGCAAGGATGGAAAAGGTGATACCGAAAAAGCTGTGATCATCAAATCCAAAGCAGCACCGGCACTCATTGGGAAAGGTCCTGCTTCCCCTTCTACAGTTGCATGGACGATCTACCAGAAGTATGCGAACGGCATGCCCCTTTACCGTCAGGAGAAGGACTGGAAGGAATACGGGGCAGCCATCAGCCGTACGACCCTTGCAAACTGGATCATTTATAGTGCGGAACATTATTTCCGGCCACTGTACGATTACTTCCATCGCCAGCTTCTACAGAGGGAGTTCCTCATGGCAGACGAGACCCGGGTACAGGTCCTGAAGGAACCCGGGCGGAGTGCTGAAAGCCAGTCATTCATGTGGCTGTTCCGCACCGGGGAAGATGGTCAGCCTGCCATTCTTCTATACGGATACACTCCGACAAGAAGCGGAAACAATGCGGCAGACTTCCTGGATGGCTTTCAGGGTTATCTGGAAACCGATGGCTACCAGGGCTACAATAAAGTGTCCGGCATAAAGCGCTGTTCCTGCTGGGCACATATCCGCAGATACTTCGTGGATGCCATTCCGAAAGGAAAACAGCTGGATTACAACCAGCCGGCAGTACAGGGTGTCCACTACTGCGACCGCCTGGCAAGACTGGAAAGCACCATTACCAGTAAGTACGGAGCGGATCATGAAAAAAGAAAACAAATGCGTCTCGAGAAGGAAAAGCCGGTTCTCGAGGCCTTTTGGGCGTGGGTTGACAGCCAGCATCCCACCCGAAACACCCGTCTGGACAAAGCGCTGACCTATGTGAAGAACCGCCGGGAGACGTCCATGACTTATCTGGAGGACGGACGCTGCAGCTTCACCAATAACCTCAGCGAGAATGCCATCCGGCCGTTTACGTTGGGCCGCAAGAACTGGCTGTTCAGTGACTCTGTGGAAGGTGCACAGGCCAGTGCCATTACATACACGATGGTGGAGATGGCGAAGGCACACAACTTAAATATCTACGGTTACCTCAGCTACATTTTGGAGCAAAGGCCGGATGAAAGCTGGAATGATGAGCAGCTTGCAGAACTGGCACCCTGGAGTGAAAAACTCCAAACTCTAAAAATATGAGAATACATTTGTAGCAAAATACTCCAACTTAAAATGAGTTGGGGTAAATTTATAGCTACCGCTGGATTATTTGGCGCTTACTTTATATCCATAATTTCGTGGATCAAATCCGGGTATTCTTTTTAAAAGCATATTTCCCAAAGTGCCTAAAAATATCCATTCATCTTCATCGGATATGGATTCAATTATTGATTTAATTTCCGCTTCTACAATTTCTCTATCTGGTATTGTGTTATCATTTTCATCTACTGTATTATCTTTGGTTTCCCCATTGTTCGATTTGACTGGCACATTTTCAGGTGTAGAAATAAAATCATTTGTATCTTTCGGAATCGCATCTTCTCTTTCTACAGCCATTTCTTCACTGTATAATAGATCAAGATATTTGAATGTTTCACAGGCTGCAACAAGTGAATTCGGTGTTTTTTGCTCTCCCATTCCTACAACCAAATTTCCAGCTTCCCTTAGTCTGATTGCCAACTTTGTAAAATCGCTATCTGAAGTAACTAAACAAAATCCACTTACTTTTCCTGAATATAATATATCCATAGCATCGATTACCATAGCAGAATCAGATGCATTTTTTCCTTTTGTGTAATTGAACTGAAAGACGGGGGTCATTGCGTAATCAACTAAATTACTTTTCCAGGTAGATACACTTGGATTTGTAAAATCACCATAAACTCTCTTATATGTGACAACCCCATATTTATTAATCTCATTCATAATTAATTTCATGTATTTTTGGGAAACATTTTCAGCATCTATCAGCAATGCTATTTTCTTTTGACTCTCCATAATTTTTTTTGTATGACAATTAGAAAGTTAATTATCATACATTTCCTTTCCTTTAATATAAAGTTATGTACCATGGGCAGGCACTTGCCATTACGCTGATGTTTTATCTACATAATACTACAATTCCCTAGTTCATACAATTTCGATTTATTGAAGCAATTACTTCAAAAATCGAAGTGTCATTGAGAAAGAAGATGGAGTAGTATTTATGTAAAGACACAAGGCAATTAAAAGGTGCCTGGGATGAGAAACGCTATACAAATAGCTATTGATATTGCAATATTTGGTGGATTAATCACATATACGGCATCGAAGTTAAGTGATTTTTTTGAAAAGAAACGTGAGCCAATTGCTTTGATTTATGAGTTAGAAAAGAAGTTTGCGGAAAAAAAGTAACACCCAAAATGTTAAATTGAGGGTCAGTCGTGGGGCTGGCCCTTTTAGTATGATGTTTTAAAGCAAGAGTCCAATTTTCCGTAAACGCTCTATAGCAAGAGATTTTTGACGTTCAATTCTGACTTCGATAAAACGAGGGAACCAATTCGATATATCGAAATGAAAGGCTATTGTAAATTCGCTTATTTTGTAGGAAAATAAAAGAAATTGTAGATAGAGCAAAGGACAGGGATAAAATACAAAATAAACAGGAGGAGTACTATGAGCAAACGAGTATATATTAGTGCGGATTATTCCGAAACAGATGGGGATAGAGAAGTCGTTGAAGAACTTCAGAAATGGGGAAAAGATAACTTACATAAAGTCGATTTTATAGATATGTCTCAAGTTGCATCTGGGAGTGTATCTGATGATGAAGATTGTAGAATCTGCGATCTTAAAGAAGAGTTTAATAGACAAATAAATGCATCATCAGCAGTGATCTTTGTTGTAGGTAATAAGACGAAATCAAGGACTGCGGGAAGTGAATGCGACCGAATTAATAAAGAGCAAAGGGAGTGCCAATGTACACCATATAAGCAGAATCCAAATGGAAAAAAGGCATGCAAAATCAGTTATACATTTACGCCTGGCCCAGAGGACAATTTGGGAAATATTAATTCTATTTCATATCTTCGCCATGAATTTGAACAGGCAAGTAAGAAAAATAAAACAATTATTATTGTATATAATTCTCAAAGAAAGGAATCAACCTGGCTGCCGACTTATATGAGCGATTATGAAGATAAAGCCCATCCTTTTTGGACAACTAATTATAAGAATGAAAAAGTAGGTGATTATTCATATATAAAAGAGGTGCTGGGCTTTTGATTAATTTATTTAAAAAAAGTGCTGTATGGGCTTTTGGTGCTGTATCGGCGCTGTTTACTTTTTTACCAGAATCCTTTTTTGCCATAAAGAAATGGTTAATTTCTGATATTGTAGCAAAGAATTTAGCAACGGGAACAATAGAAATAGCTGAAATGAATGTATTTATAAATCGTTGCCTGTGTTTTGCAGCGATTTGGATTTTGGCGGCTGTTGTTTATGGGACTTTTTTGAAATTCAAATGGTTTGTTACAATAAAAGGGAAAAATTATACTATTAAAATTGAGTATGGAAATCTACTTAAGGTTAAAAAATGCAGAAAAGTAATTAGCTTTGATGAATGCTATACGACACAGATTGGAACAAATCCGGGAGATATTAAACCAACATCAATTTGTGGACAGTATTTGCGAGAGAATCCAAATTTAAATATGCAGCAACTTATTACAAATGCAAATCTATTGCCTGAAAGTACAAAATCTAAATATCAGAACAAAGACAGATATAAATCAGGTAGCATAGTACAAAATGGAAATGATTTATTACTGGCATTTGCACCATTAGATGTAAATGGGCGTGGAATATTTTCCTCTCGAAGTGAATACATAACCTGCCTATCAACAATGTGGGAAGAACTTCATAAATATTATAATCAGCAGGACATAAGCATTTCTATTTTGGGATCCGGGCAGACGTATATAGATGGTAATTCGGGTACGTCATTATCACAACAAGAACTTTTGGACATAATTATTTTATCATACAAATTGAGCCTTCATAAAATAAAGTATCCGCATAAGCTGCGGATAATATGTAGAAAAAGTGATGGTTTTTCTTTAAATGATATAGATTCTAAATCATAGCAAGTAAGAGGATAATGTATATAGCTGCTTTAAAAATAATCGTGTAGAAAAAGGACGAACAAAAGAAGTGAAAGACCCTATTACTTTGTTTATTTCATATACAGCGTGTGATACACCTATAGTGGACATTATTGAGGAAAAAATTCATGAAAAACTACAGGATAAGATTAAAATTTCACGTTATACAGAATTGAAGTATAAGGATAGCTTTAAAAAGTTTATGGATACAATTCAAGAACATGACTATGTTCTAACTGTTGTAAGCGATACATACTTAAAGAGACAAGCATGTATGTATGAAGTAGGAGAAGTGATTAAGGATCATTATTATAAAGATAAATTATTATTCGTTGTGTTAAGTGAAAACGAGAGAAAGTATTATGGTAATAATGCTCCGGAAAAAATCGGTGCTAATATTTATGGAGGTGCAGAGGCAAAATTAGAATATATTGAATTTTGGAAAGAAAAATTTACTAGATTGCAGAAAAGAATGAATAATATGGGAGACTATGAAGCAATTAGTAAATCAACAGATGATCTTAAAATTATTGGACAAATATATAGAAATGACATGGGAGAATTTTTAAATTTTTTGTCGGATGAGAATGGTGAAAGTTTTCAGAAGCTGTATGAGAATGACTTTGAAGAAATAATTAGATGGGTATACCCGGGTTATAAATCAAATATCTTTGGTATGCGTGGAGAGTTTGATAGTTTATTAAAGGATGCTATAAATCGCTTATGTAATGTAACGAAAACGGATTATAACCAAATCGCATTGGGAGTAAAGACAGACAGCCATCAAACGGGATTAATGGTGTTCGCAGATAATATCGCACCGCATAAGCAAAGATATAGATTGGTTGCTATGGACGGACTCATGGCTAAAGCGTATGTGACAGGAAAAAGTATTTTAATAGATGATGTAAAGGAAGAAAAGGATTATTATTGTGCAGTTTTTCAGACATGCGCAGAATTAGTATTACCAATTAAATACGATGGAAAAATAATAGGTGTGTTTAATTCGGAGTGTGAGGAAGTAAATTATTATAATAAAGAGATGATAAGACGACTATATAAAATACTTGATAATTTTTCCTCCAGGATTGTTGAGTTAGGATATGTGGGAAATATGGATAATATGGATATCCCTTATGTACATATTTAAGTATGTATGTAGGGCAGGTTGTATACCGGAGATAGGATGTAGATGTATAAGATTATATCTGACATAGATTATTTAACAAAGAAGATGGCTTTATGACCAAGAGGAATGACATAGACTTAGACGCAGTTTTTATGAAGAAATGAAAATGCGGGAAAAAGCGAGTTAGCAAGAGAAAAAAGATTACTATGGGAGGAATATTATTAATATGAGCAAAGAACTTTATTTTGTACATGGATTTTATTATGGAAAAGAAAGCGATTATTTAAACAAAATAGATAAAGAGATTACATTTCAGGGTAAAGAATATGATATGGAGAGAATAAAGCCAGACCATATAATCCTAATTAAGGACAGTCTGGACAATGAATATGCTGTTCAGCCATTAGATATAGATTTAAGAGATGTTAAGGTTGAAAATAATATAATACAGGGAGCTTATGTGTATTATAACGAGAACAGTATAGAATTAGCCGAAAATGATCCCGTAGCGGTTGTATATAAAGAATTAAATAGAGCAATTACCCAATCTCTTAGATATGAAAATGAAAACAATAAACCTTCTGCTGACGATTATGACAATATCTCTGATATTTGTTCATATCACGTGAATGTAGGGCATGGAAACTGTTCAATAATAGCATTTAAAAAAGAAGAAAAGGGAATTCTGTGGCTTGTAGATTGCTCGGTAAGAGAAACGGTGTATTCTGGCAAGGATTACTCCTGTAATTTAGATAAATGCCTGGCAGATATTTATGAAGAGTATGGAACCAATAAAATATCAAAATTATTTGTTACACATCTTCATTATGATCATATTAGTGGAATAGAGTATTTGATAGGGAAGAAAAATATTGATAGTAATACAGAAGTTTGGCTGAATTTGTATTATCCGTGGACACAAGCCACTTATACCAGAACATTGGGAAAATTAAGGGCATTAGGTGTAAAGTTTATAGATCCTGTAGTTGGCAATTCTACAAAAGAAATTCGTATCTTGTATCCTAAAAGTAGTTTTTGCCCAACGAATCCGGCTCCGAAAGGGGAGATAAACAATTCCTCTGTTTTATACCAAATAGTACTTGCAGGAAAGGCAATGTTATTTCCCGGTGATATTGAAACGGAGGGATGGGATAATGTGGATACGTGCTATCCCCACCTGAAAAATTCTAATTACTATTGCATTTCACACCATGGAAGTATTAATGGACATTGGCGCAATATATGTAGATATAGCGGAATGAGCGTGAGGGGATATGAAGTGTGGAAATGTGCACATGAGAGTGATGTGCACATTTTGATGGGAAGAGATAAGGCATTTTCTGGAATATTTAGCCAGCGTGTTTTAGACAGCTTTGGAAAATATGGAAACTTATGTAAAACAGAGAAAGCTGCTAATTATATTAAATTAGATTGGAAAACGGGCACTTTCCAATATTTATAGAAACTGAATGAATGGCATAATGAAAGAATAATATTTCGACGTATTACGAGGAAGAACTATATTTGAAACATTAAACCATGCAGTAATATTCAAAGAATGCGAGGAGCAATATGAATAACATTATTCGAGATGAAGACGTAACGATTGAACTTTTGAAAAAAGAATTGGAAAGAATTTCTACAGCAATTAAAAAGAGCAATCAATTTAATTTGACAGATATTAATGTTATTTCAGAGGAAATATTTTGCCAGATATTAAATAAGCTGTTTGGCTATAACCTTCGTGCTATGAGTGCGGAAAAGTTAGGTAATTTCGTAGCTGTTGATTTGATTGACTATGATAAAAGAGTTGCTTACCAAATTACTTCGAATGATAGTCGCGAAAAAATGATTGGAACTATGGATCGATTTAATGATGAAGGCAAAGAAAAAAGAAATGAAAAGAAACTATACGAGGATATTGACAAAATATATGTTTTAGCATTAACTAATAAAGTTCCCAATTATTATGAACCAACTGAGTTTACCTTAAAAAATGGAAACAGCTTTTCACTAAAACGGGATGTATATGATTTTAAGTGGCTGATAGATAAAATTTCAGAGGCATCAAGAGAAAATCCGGATATTATTAGAGATATGTATACTATGATAAATATGGTATTTGATTCTGGAAGACTAGAATATGATAGCGTTGTTCAGAAATCAAATGACTATCAAAAAAAGATACATGTGGATGGGGAAGTAATTGGTGAAAGATGGGGAAATGGAGAAATGCGGATGACGGCATACATTCCCAAAACTTTGAAAGACAAGATATGTTGCTCTATAGATTTTAGAAAACATAATATAAAAGGAATTACTATAGTTTTAAATCAAGATGAATTGTTAAAAGATTTTTTTGGATCAGAGGATGAATTTGTAGAAAAACATTGTACTCCTCAACTAAATGATAAGGACGAAGTATTTATTGAATTGGGTAATGTTCAAATGATAATAAATAGTAATACTTGTTATCATTTATATAAACAATTTGAAGAATTACAAGAAAAATATATAAAAGCAATTAAAAAAATGGAAGATATATATGGGGCAAATGGTTTGGAAAAAGTAGATGAAGGGTATAAAATTGCAACATTATCTCGCAGTCAATATAAGGCTTTTTGTACATTTATAGAGAAACATAATGCGGATTATAGTCAAAAAATTGATGAAAATAGTATTTTTAGCAATATGTCTAGTGATTACCTTTATTTAAAACCTAATATTATAGAGCAAAATAGTGCTGATATATATGCAAAACTTAGAATAATTAATCAAAAAAATGGTGGACAGATCGATATAATTTGGGAACCAGGAAACAATTATAACTGTCAAGAGTTAGAAGGATTTGATAATATAATTAAATGGACGGCAAATTATACAAAGGAGAGAATTGAAAAAATAATTGAATTAATGTAGTAAAAATTTTAAAAGAAATTTTGTATCTTCCACTATACACAATGATAGTGAGTGAAGGTATTAAGACCGGATCTACATATATAAAAGGACTTGTATGACATATTGAATGTGTTAAGATCACAAGAAGAAGCAAAAAAGTACACGGAAAATGTATGTGTATGACATGAACTGAATAAATTATCAATAAGTTTTGCGGATTATAATCGCAAAATTTATTGATATTTGATGAGAGTTGCGGTATGCTATCTACAAACGGAGGTGGTTACGATGATTTACAGACCTTTGTATGTAGATAAGATTATGGCTTATGTGGATACGCCATTTGTGAAAATCCTCACGGGAGTGCGCCGTTGCGGTAAGTCGACGATCTTGAAAATGATTATGGAACGGCTGAAAACGCAGCGGAATATTCCAGAGGAGCGCATTGTCAGTTGTCGCTATGACTCGATGGAATATGAGGACATGACGGCGAAGCAGATGTATGCTGAATTGAAAGAAAAACTTTCATCGGAGGGAAAAACCTATCTGTTTCTTGATGAAGTGCAGGAAATCAAAGGATGGGAAAAGGTCGTCAATTCACTGGCATCGGACTTCGATGTTGACTTGTACGTGACAGGTTCTAACTCCCGAATGATGTCCTCTGAAATCTCGACATATCTGACGGGACGATATGTGTCTTTCCGCATTTTTACCCTGTCCTTTGATGAATACCTGATGTTCAAAAGCCAATATGCCAAAGTCGGGGATTCGAAAACCGAGCTTGCGAACTATGTGCGCTTAGGTGGTTTTCCGGCAACCCATTTGCAGGCATATTCTCAGGATGAGGTCTACACTATTGTGCGGGACATTTACAACTCCACGATTTTCTCGGATATTGTCAGACGCAATCAGGTGAGAAAGGTTGACCAGTTGGAGCGTGTGGTCAAATATACTTTCAATAATGTAGGAAATACTTTTTCGGCAAAATCCATTTCGGATTATCTGAAAGCAGAGCATCGTGCGCTAGACAACGAAACGGTTTACAGCTACTTGGAAAAGCTGGAGAAGGCATACCTGCTTCACCGTTGCTCCCGCTTTGATTTGCAGGGCAAGGAAATCTTGAAAACGCAGGAGAAATTCTATCTTGCCGACACTGCCCTACGGTACAGCGTTCTCGGCTATAATATTGACAGTGTGGCATCCAGCCTTGAGAATGTTGTGTATTTGGAGCTTTGCCGCAGAGGGTACATTGTCAATGTAGGAAAAGCCGGCAACGGAGAGATTGACTTTGTGGCAGTACGACAAAATGAAAAGCTCTATGTGCAGGTGACGCAGGAACTTCGTTCTCTAAAGACAGAAAAACGGGAATACGACCGTCTGCTGGAGATCCGCGACAACTACCCCAAATATGTTCTCACAACGGACGAATTCGCCGGAGGAAACTACGAGGGCATCAAGACGATGCACATAGCAGATTTCCTGTTAAGCTCTGAATATTAAACGATGCCAGGCTGTTTCTGCTCTCTATAGAGTCGTTGGTGCGTAGGGGGACATTATCCATTGCAAGTATACTTCTTTTCTCCTTGAATGTTATCCGCAATGACATTTCAAGGATACATAAAGACAGGTAAGTCGTAAACGCTCCATAGGATCGCTTACCTTTTCCCTAAAAGAGGGTGCGGGTGTTTTCTTGGTAAAGGGTAAGCGCCAAATAGTAAACGTCAAATCCTACGCCTTGGCCAATTAGTATTTTTATGTCACACTCTAAATGACATGAAAACACTATTAGTTTTTTAGTGGCGTAAATGCAGGGATCAATTAATTTCCACTGTCCGCAACACAGCGGCAGACAAGGATAAAACCGCTGGTTGAGGACTCCTTTGCGTGGGTAAAACAACAGGCTGCAGAGTGCGCGGTACCTCCGAAATCCAGAACCGGATAGGGACTAAATTTCGTCATCCATCAGGAAAACTATTTAAAGGTATTTCTAACGAATGGGGATATCCCGATCGATAACTCCACTTCCGAGTGGGCTATCCGGCCTTTCTGCATCGGTAAGAAGAACTGGATGTTCCATAACACAGCAAAAGGAGTCTTGTCTACAGTATTTCGGGAACGGCAAAACTGGACCAGCTGATGCCCTGGGCAGAGGAGCTTCCCGAGGAATGCCGGAAACCACGCCGCTCATAAAAGCGGCGTTAAATTTAAGGGTAGGCGCAGGATTTGACGTTTACAATTTATCCCCAATATATAGAAACTAAACTAGAGGCATAATGACATAAGGGAAGGTACTTATGGGAAATTTTGACCTGGATAAAACAGAAAAAACAGATGGTGTGTCTTGCACGATTTATAATCTTTGTAAAGAATTGGAGAGTGAAAATAAAGAAAGCAAGGGATATACATGCAATGCTTTGCTGAAAAAATTTCATGATAAAAGTGGTTCTGGGATTATTGATCACCTAAAAAATGATCTGCATTTTGATGTGGACAGGTATGAAGACTTTTCAAAATGTCAGTTTCTAAAGCTTATCTTTAGGTATGAGTATGAGAACGTAGCTATACAGGGGAGGAAAAAGTACCGTCTGACAGAAATATTACAAAACCCCTGTTTATCAAATATAAGTTCGGCTTATGATACGGAGACTCTATACGGTGAATCATTTGATGCATTGATGAGGGAATTGGAATACAAGATAGGGAAAGAAACTGCAGAGCAGAGAAAAATGTTGCTATATGAGAAAAATCAGCGTTGGAACAATGCTCTTTCAAATGTTAGGAAATATGCTTACGATGAAAAGGCAATCTCGCCGGAAAATAGGGAGCAAACAGAGTTTGATCTTAATAATATAAAAAGGTTCCTATCGAATGAAATACTGGACAAACTAAAGGAACCGGAAGATAAGGCCCCTGTCGATGGCATTTTTTTATCTTTTTATACGTTACTGGTCGCGCATGAAATGGTCTGCGAGGACGAGGACCGGGTAGATTCATATGACAGTATTGAACTTTATCCTGTAGCAGAACAGGATTATGCAGATGTGTTCGTAAAATACGATGAGTATGTTTTGACGGATGACATGCAAAATATGATACTTGATGGACTTATTGAGAATGATCATTCAGAACTGATTAATGAGTTTCGCTATCTGATTTTCGGTTCCGATAGAGAAGTGGATAACGAAGATTATTCGGGATTACGACTTGCAAAAAGAAGTAAGAATGACTTTCGCAAATGGATAGAAACACATAAGCCTCTTGAGATTGATGAAGGAAATATGATAGCAAGCTGGTTTGTGGCTATGGTTCAGGAAATACTTTACTGTAAGAGAAACCGGATAAAAATAAAAAATGGAGCGTTTGGAATAAAAGAGGGGAGAAGAACCCTGACGGCAGCTCTTAAATCGCCGGAATCCGCTCAGGCAAAAGAAATACAGGCATGGCTGATCAGGCTGGAGAACAGATATAGTGCAGACATTGGATCTCATAATTTTCAGGCAGTACGGGAAATTGAAAAACTGTTTGTAAAAATAAGGCGTAAAACATTGGATTACCATTTTCATAATTGGGAAGACCTGGAATTTGTTGATGAAGCCTTGGTGCATATGGTAGAAAGAATTATTCTGCCACGAAGCCTTGCGGAGACTAAGTTAGCCAGACTGGCGGACTCGATAGGAAAAACAATAAATAATATAAAGTTGGTTCATTACGCTGGTATGAAGCAGCAATGGGATCTGGGAAGAGAATTGGCATATGATGACACTGCAATAACCCGGATGACAAGAGAGATAGAGATGAGAGCAAAAGAGTGTCCCTTGGATATGTGTGATGATGGCTATTTATATAATCAGTTCCTTTTTGAATTTCCTATATACTATGGTGATGGAACAGAAAAAAGGTTTAAGACAGGGATTGTCTTTAATAGAAATGATCTTGCATTCATTTTATTTAGAGAGATTGTATCAGGTGAAAAAGCATCCCAGTATAAGTCGTATGGATTGGAGAAATTTATTATTCTATAAAATTTCGGTAGTTTTCTCATCACGTAAAACAGCTGTTTATGCAATAATGGCATCATCAAAAAAGGAGGTGCCATTTTATGAAAGGCAGAATTGTAAAGATTAAATTTGATTCTATGAATACAGTCTATCTTAAACAGGGAGTGAAAGGACGAGATCAGCATCGTTATGAAGGGAGATATCCCGGAGGAAATGGAACTTATGTAGTGGGCGGCGATTATAATTCGTATATCTGGATGGTTGTTTTTATATATGAATGGAATAAATGTGTCACGGTTGATATTAAGAATGCCGTGTTGAAACATAATAATCGTAAAAGAGTTTCCGACCAGATGATAAACACATTGGTGGAAAATAACGTAGGGAATAAGATCAAGCTTGATGTTGCGGGAGGAGAAGTCTCTTTTTCCTATTCGCAGTTGAATTTAGCTGTTTAGGTAGGATAAAGACAGAAAGCTTGAAATGTAAAATATTTCGATAAATCGAAATATCATGACGAGAAGCTTGTGATATTATATGAATAATGAAATATGGAAGAAATGATAATTAATATGATTGCAAATAGTAGCAGATTGTTGAAACTGGAATAACAGGGTTGTATTATTTGGAGAAGCGCTCTATGAATAATTTTATGTATGCAATGGAACATTCATATTCGGCAATGAAAACAGAAGTAGATCGAATATTGCAGAAAAGCGATTACACAACCGAGGATGAGAACGGAATATTCTATGCTGTAGGAACATGTCTTCATGCAATGCTGGATTATGCAGAACGTATTCAGTGTAACGACCTGGATAAGAACAGGCTGGATGCGTTTAAATATGCTAATAATGGTGTAAAGCATGGAATAGAATTAGAAACGGTTACAAAGTCGGCTGGTGGAATGACATTTCCTATCCATTTCCCACTTGATATTCCGGTTAGAAGAATTATATGGAAAGTAAAGTGGGATGCGAGGAGCAAACGTCAGCAGGAAATGTATCTGCAGTATCTTGATGGCGAAGATGTGGTGAGTACATGTGGAGAATTTATAGAGCGATTGAAGCAATATCCAATATAAATAAAGCATGACTAAGATGGAACAAAATAGGTAGTGTCTATGTACACGAGTATAATAAAACGCCAGAGCTTCTAAAAGCTCTGGCGTTTTTGAAAAGAGTATTTAAATAGGTTTTGCAAGATCTCCCACATGAGGATTGTCAAAAGGTATCTGCTCCCGGTTATCATCCTGAACAATTTCTTCCACGGTACTGCCGGCCCACATAGTCATGGACGGTGTTGTCTTACGGATTGTCTTTTTGGCTACCGGTTTCCGATATGTGACGGATGTGATGGTGCACATCTTATCCTGGACATGGACGACCTCCCCGGTACCCTTCACAAATTCCAGATATCCTAAGGATTCCCCGGTATCCGGATCCACGATCTCGTGGTCGGAAAGAGAATATACCAGAAATTTGTCCCCTTCCTGCACCCCATTAATAGAACCAACATTAAGAGAAACATCACAATTATCATCGGATACATGTACGATCTTAATCTGTTTACTCATTGGAAACCTCCTGATTTAATATTTTATAGATATAAGGCACGATATCGCTTGTTATAGTAGGGCGCACAATAATGTTATTTTTATTGTCATTAATATAAGAGACAAAATCGGAAATTTCCGAAGCGGAGACTTGGTTCTTGTTCCGCATGTCACCGGGAACGATCCGAATCTGTGCGGTTTTTCCACCGCTGTTTATAGTTTCTACTAATCCAAATCCAATTAATTTTTCGAAATTCCCATCCTTCTTATAAAATGTAACAATCGAGTTGTATGTGATAAAATCATGTGTTTTACAAATACAGACATTGTGACTGCATTCGATGATGGATATCGTGGGAACAGCCTTATCGTTTTTGGATTCTAACCATAGCTTTGCACACATCCAGATGGCAATTAACAGAAAGAATAAAACAATAGAAAATGCCCAAAAGGGGACAGCGGCATCCGGAGGAAACAGGTAAAGTAGAATGGTGGGAATCAATCCGATGGCAAATGCAATCAGATTATATTTATCCATAATAAATTTCCGCATTTAAGATCAGGCTCCTTTCGGGATGTTTTATAAAAAGTATAACATTATCTAATGAGGGAGTAAAGTTTTTGACGGCTAAAGGGATTTCGATAAATCGAGGGAACTTAAGAATCGTGGAGCGGAGAATTGCAATTCATACCATATTATATGGAAAACGTAATTTCTGCGAATCAGAATTCCGGCACTTTATATATGAATAAATATTCCTCGAAACATATCTTGAAAGATACTATCATCAATGATATAATATGAAATAACAAAGTAATCAGGACCACAGAAGAAGGGTATGAATTATGAAAGAAAACGATATAAGAGAAGATATGAATGGCATAAAATCTGAAATTTTGCGAGATGACGAGGAGCGGAAAAAAGATCAGCTAAAAAGATTGCAGGCATATGTGGAAGCAATACAGAAAAAAGTGTCGAGTCATACGGATGAAGTTGTCAAGGAATTGGTGGCAGAGAGACATCGACAGGGTTTGACACAGAGTGATATCGCGGATCGTACAGGGATGAAAGCGTCTAATATTGCCAGACTGGAGAATGGCTCGGGAATTCCTACATTGGTGGTTTTGGAAAAATATGCCAGTGCATTAGGGAAACATATTGAAGTAAAAATACTGTGAAAGAAAGTAAACATAAGATGAAATTATATCATGGAACCAATTATAGTTCAGCAATAAATATAGTTAATCATGGAATCGATCTGAAATATAGTAAACCCTATCTGGATTTTGGCCCGGGTTTTTATACAACGCCAAGCTATGATCATGCAGCGCTGGCAGCAATAAGAACTACTCAGAAATATAATGCGAAAAATAATAAAAACGAGGAACCATACATTGTAGAAGTAGATTATAAACCGATAAGTGCAATGGATTTAGTAATAGGTTCCTATCCACGACATTCGGAAAGATGGGGAAAATTTGTCCTGAATAATCGATTGAAACCACAGATGCTGTCTGCGTACAATATACTAGAGCACAATCAGGATAGAAAATACGATATTTGCTATGGAGAAATTGCGGATGGCAATATAATTAATATAGCGTATAAGGTTAACGGAGGCAAAGTCATACCGGAAGACATTAATTATAAGGAGTTTTTGAAAGATAATGGAGAGGTATATCCGCAACAGTATTCCTTTCATACTTTAAAAGCGATATCTTGCATAAAAGTATTATCTTGTGATATGATAAATAACAAGAAGAAATATTTGAACGCAAGGGGAAGAAGGTGAATGGTATGACAAATGCGGAAATCAGGGAATTTAAGAGTTATGTACGGGATACCTTGGTCAGGAAGTATCATTTGAATGAAGTGGAAGCAACTCGTGCCGTTCGTGATTCTTATTTATCCAAGGCACTGGCAATGGACAAGGATTTTGTCGACCATGATACTGTTGAGGAATGGGCGGAATTTATTTATGATGAAATAAATCATGAAAGCCTGCTGATGATGTAAAACAGAAAATATTATAATACTTAAAAGATCTGCCGACAGGCAGGTCTTTTTGCTTCCTTTTTGTGAAACGCATACAGCGTACACCACACAAAAAAATTTTGTAAGAATCCGTCGATTTTTTGTCATGTACTTTATAGAGACCTAAATAAATGACAAAGGCGGTAAAACAATATGTACGACACCAAAGAAAAATGCAGGGAACTTGCGGCAAAATTCAAACAGCTCTGTGCCGAAAGAGGCACGACACCTTATAAGATTGCAAGGCATTCGGGACTGTCATCCTCTACGGTAAGCTGTTTTCTGACCGGCAAGACAGTTCCCAGAATCGATACCATGATGATTCTTTGCAATCAGCTGGGAATCTCGATCACAGATATCTTCGATGAGCGGGAAATGGTGGAAGTACATGCACAGGAGGAAGAATTGATATTGCATACATATCGTAATCTTCCGGAGGATAAGAAGAAAGCGGTTTTGAAATATCTCAAAATGCTGGACCGGTATACGGAAGACTAGGGACAAATGCAACATTCTGTGGTATGATGTGATAGTGATAGGCCATATGCGGCGGAAAAAATGACGCAGGAGGCCTGAAAGAGAACATCGAAAGGTATCGTACGATTATGAATACTATGACACAGGATTCTTCCACCGGTCTTTGGAACAATAAAAACAGAAAAATTTTCTTCTGGAGCATCCTCGCGCTTGCCGTGATCCTGCGTTGCATCCGTTTTGCCACAGTGCCGGACGGTATCAACCAGGACGAGGCCATGGGAGCGGTGGATGCCTGGGCATTATCGAAATACGGAACCGACAGATATGGTACTTTTCTGCCGGTTCATTTTACTGCCTGGAGATACAGTCAGATGAGCGTTCTCCTTGCCTATTGCATGGTCCCCTTTATCAAACTGTTCGGATTCAACACGGTAACGGTGCGTCTGCCGATGGTACTGATCTCCTCCGGCGCGGTGGCATTGGTATATCTTGTGGGCAGGAAATTATTCTCTGAACGGATCGCCCTGGTGGCAATGCTGCTGACCGCTGTGAATCCCTGGCAGTTTATGCAGAGCCGCTGGTCGCTGGATTGCAATCTCTTCCCGCATATTTTCCTGTTGGGATTTTATTTACTGCTTCTTGGATTGGAAAAACGACGCTATTTATACTTGTCCATGGTCTTTTTCGGACTGACATTTTACTGTTACGGTATCGCTGCCTATTCCGTAACTGCATTTCTCTTTGTATTCTTCATATGGTGCCTGTGGAAGCGCCGGCTGAAATTCCGGGAAGGATTGCTGTGCGCACTGATCTTTACGGTAGTGGCCCTGCCGGAAGTCATAGTTCTGGGAATCAATGCGGTACACTTTGACAGAACCATAAGTACTCCGCTTTTTACCATGCCGTATTTTCCGGACAGTGTGAGAAGCGCAGATATTCTGCTTTTGAACTTTTCCTTTGCACAGTTGGGGAAAAATGCCTGGGCTCTGTTCAGCCATGTATTCCTGCAGCTGCCGGATATTTTCTTCAATTCGATTCCTGCTTTTGGCCCGTTGTATCATGTGTCGATCCCGTTTGTCTTTGTGGGGATCATTGTATTTACCATACAGCTCTTCCGGGAGAAAAATATTGAAAAACAGACACAGATGCTGGCATTATGGGGCTTTCTGGTCACCGGGATCTGGGTCGGCCTGATCACTTACGAAGTCAACATTAACCGTGTGAATATTATTTTCTATCCGATCATCCTGTTATGTGCCTACGGAATCGGTCTGGCGGTTCGAAAATGGAAAAAGCTGTGGCCGGTGGTCGTAGCTGCCTATGGAATCAGCAGTATTCTGTTCTTCGGGACTTATTTTACTACCTATGCGGAAGAAAGCAGAGAGTACTATAACAAAGATTTCATGGAGGCGGTGGCGGAAGCGGATTCTCTGGAGGAATACGAAAGTCTGTACATCACCGGCAATCTGGGCTGGCAGTTCAACCGGGATGCCACGGAAATCCTGACCCAGTATGTCTGTAAGATAGACGCACAGTATTATCAGGGGAAGAGTAATGTCTCCAACGGAAGAGAGCTTCCGGCTTATGCGGACCGGTATCACTACATCTATCCAGAACAACAGGCAGCAGAACTGGTGGAGATGGTGGGAGACGGCCTGCTGGTATTGTATCAGGGAGATCTGCAATACATTGATTTTTCCTATGATGTAGTGGATACGGTAGGAGATTATCTGCTGCTTACCGTACAGAATTAAGAGAGGACGCTTATGAATATCATACTTTTATCGGGCGGTTCCGGACAGCGGCTGTGGCCCCTGTCCAACGGGATCCGTTCCAAGCAGTTTATCAAAATATTCCATACGGAAGACGGCGGCCTGGAGTCCATGGTGCAGCGGGTGTACCGGCAGATCCGGGAGGCGGATCCGGAGGCAAAGATCACGATTGCCACATCCAAGGCACAGATCTCTTCCATCCACAACCAGCTGGGAGAAAATGTCGGTATCAGCATGGAGCCCTGCAGAAGAGACACCTTCCCGGCGATTGCACTGGCGGTGGCATATCTGCAGGATGTGCAGGGAGTGACAGGAGAAGAGCCGGTGATCGTATGTCCGGTGGATCCGTACGTGGAAAAGGATTATTTCGAAGCTTTGCAGCGGCTGGAGAAGCGTGCGGCACAGAGTGCGGCCCATCTGGTGCTGATGGGTATGGAACCGACGTATCCCAGCGAAAAATATGGCTATATCATTCCGAAAACAGCGGAAAATATCAGCCCGGTGGAAATGTTTAAGGAGAAACCGGACAAGGAGCAGGCAGCGGAATATATCAGACAGGGAGCGCTGTGGAACGGCGGAGTGTTTGCCTTCCGCCTGAATTATGTATTGCAGAAGGCTCATGAACTTATAGAGTTTACCGATTATGAAGATTTGCTGGCAAAATATGAAACCCTACAGAAGATCAGTTTCGACTATGCGGTAGTGGAGAAGGAACCTGAGATCGAGGTCATGCGTTTTGCCGGAACCTGGAAGGATCTGGGTACCTGGAACACCCTGACGGAAGCCATGGACAGTGCATGCGTCGGGGAGGCGGTGCTCAATGAGACCTGCCGGAATGTCCATGTGGTGAATGAGCTGGATATGCCGGTGCTGTGCATGGGATTGCAGGATATTGTCGTGGCGGCCAGCCCCGAAGGGATTCTGGTATCGGACAAAGAGCAGTCCAGCTATATCAAACCATATGTGAGCAGTTTTACCCAGCAGGTCATGTTCGCAGAGAAATCCTGGGGTAGCTTCCGGATCATGGATGTGGAAAAGGAAAGTCTGACGATCAAAGTGACATTGAATCCCGGACATAAGATGAATTATCACAGCCATGAATTCCGGGATGAGGTATGGACGGTGATCTACGGAGAAGGCCGGGCAGTGATAGATGGTGAGGAACGCAGAGTAAAGGCCGGTGATGTGCTGCGGATGCCGGCGGGATGCCGGCATATGCTTCTGGCAGACACGGAGCTCCAGGTGATCGAAGTACAGCTGGGAAAAGATATCAGTGTACAGGATAAGAAAAAATATCCTCCTCTAAAGCCTTTATAATTGCTGTGGCAAACAGAAAACGTCCTTCTTCGTTGGGATGAACGGCATCCACCAGATAGCAGGCAGCATTTTGGGGATTCCATTGCAATGTCTCGTTGGTATTGAGAAAGAAAACGTTCATGGCCGCCGCGGTTTCTTCGGCACCGGTCACATAATCGTTCAGAATTTCATCCAGATCATTGTTGAAAGCGGTACCGTTGTCGAACGCTGTAATGAAATTCGAGGAAGCGATCAGAATTTCAGCATCCGGGTAAGCATCCTGTAGAGATTGCACCCCTGCTTGCAGACCGTCACGGTATTGCCCCACAGTATATCCCGTAAAATAGTCATTCAATCCGTAATTGATTACGAAACAAAGTTTTTTCTCCCCGGAGATTTCGGCAGTATCTTCCGATAAAAAGCGCTGTACGGCACTGGGGAAGGATTTGTCATCGGGGGTCAATTGTGTGGCGGAGGAACCTCCGATGGCACGGTTGTGAACGGAGGCTTTCGTCAGGGCACCGATAATGCCGGGGATGGAGGCAAAATCCTGATAGTTTCCGAATACACTGTCACCGAAAAAGACGATGTCATAATCGGACAGATCGGAGTAGGAAGCAGGGGCATTAATGGCTGCCTGCACCAGGGTATCAAACTGTGTCAGACTGGAGTTATCGGCATCTATACCATGGTATTGCAAGGTGCCGCTCAATACCAGCAGCATGACGGAGCGGGCAGCGACAGCATTTAATTCCAGAGGAGTGTCATAGGCATCAGGATTGGAGATCAGCCATTCTTCTCCGCCGGGGAAGAACAGAGAGAGACATTTTCCCGGACAGACAGGGGAGCTGCCAGAACCTGCACCAGATTTTCGTAGGTTTCGGTGTCACTGCTGTGGGCCTGCCAGTATTTCAGAGAAGGACAGGAGAATACTATGGTAAACTCAACACCGGAATAAGAATCGACATATGCCAAAAGATCCTCATCGAAAGAGGCATAAAATCGACTGTTATTATGGAAATTGCTGTTCCACAGCAGTAAGGGGTCCAAAATGAGCAATACGTGAGTGACCTCATTTTCGGAGGAAAAAGCAGTTTCCAGATAATCGGAGATATCGGAAAAGGAAGTCAGGCGATGGGAACAGCTGACAGCATCGTATCCCATATAGGTAGAGTAAATGTCTTCCGGGAAAGCTTCCGGTGCATACATGGAGCAGAAGACCCCCTGATAGGATTCCTGCTGCAGGCGCCCAAGATCGGCGGAACGTTTTCCGGGTTCATATATTTTCACATAGAGAATTCCGGCGGCTGTTACGGCAAGCAGCAGAACTACAATGACGATACCGGAAAAGAGTTTCCATGATTTTATTTTCTTTTTCGTATTTGAACTCATAAGGCGAAGAGATCCTTTCTGTGAACAGTAAGTATGGATTTTATAACGGTTTTATTATACCGCAGCAAAGCGGTGGATGCCAACACCATTGTTGTTTTTCTCTCTTCAATATGATAAGATGAGTCAGTAAATAGGCAAAAAGTGACCAAAGGAGGCCCCTATGGAAGAATTAGCTATTTTTGGAGGAAAACCTGTACGAGAGAATAAAATTTTCTACGGACGGCAATATATTGACCAGGCAGATGTAGATGCAGTGGCAGCAGTAATGACCAGCGACTACATTACCTGTGGACCTAAGGTAAAGGAACTGGAAGAACATTTGTGTGCATTGACACATGCTAAATATGCAGTAGTAGTATGCAACGGAACGGCAGCCCTGCATCTGGCGGCTCTGGCCGCGGGTTTTGGCGAAGGGGATGAGGTTATCGTAAGCTCCATTACATTTGCAGCTTCTTCCAACTGTGTATTATATGCCGGTGCAAAGCCGGTCTTTGCGGATATTAACCCGGAGACTTATAATATTGATCCGGCATCCATTCGGAAGCTGATCACCCCCAGAACCAAGGCAATTGTCGCAGTGGATTTCACCGGACAGGCTGTGGAACTGGATGAGATCAGGAAAATCTGCAAAGAGCATAACCTGATCCTGATCGAGGATGCGGCGCATGCCATTGGGACAACCTATAAGGGACAGCCGGTGGGAAGCCTGGCAGATATGACCTGCTTCAGCTTCCATCCGGTGAAGACAGTAACCGGTGGAGAAGGCGGAGCAATTACAACGAATGATGAGAAACTATATCGCCATCTGATGAGATTGAGAACGCATGGTATTACGAGAGATCCGGAGGAAATGGTACATCCTACAGATGCTCTGTGGTACAACGAGCAGGTGGAACTGGGCTTTAACTATCGTATGACGGATTTTCAGGCAGCATTGTTACTTAGCCAGTTAAAGAAGCTTCCTGCTTTTGAGAAACGTAGAAAGGAAATCCGCAAACGCTACAACGAAGCTTTCGCAGATATGCCGGAACTGATCCTGCAGAAGGAGATCCCGGAGTCTGACACGACCTGGCATCTGTATGTACTGCATCTGAATCTGGAGAATCTGAACTGCGACAGACGGCAGTTCTTTGACGCACTGTATGCAGAGAATACCTGCCCACAGGTACATTATCTGCCGGTATACTGGCACTCTTATTATGAAAAACTGGGTTATGAAAAAGGGCTGTGCCCGAATGCGGAGAAATACTACAACGAAGTCATGAGTATTCCTCTGTACTACGGATTGACCGACGAAGACGTGGAAGATGTGATCCATGCGGTGAAAAAAGTGGTAGCATATTACACGAAGCTGAAATAGGATCCGACTGTGAAACCTGGACGGATAGCGGGAAAAGGCGGCATGAGACAGAAAACAGCAGAAAACAGTACGGGAAAAAGAAATAATGTCGAAAATTTCATAGAGATCGTTGTGTTTGCCGTACTGGTGGGGATTGCTTCGGCGGTTACTCTCTGGCTGTTTTACCGGCAGTGCGTGGAAAGTATGTTGGGAACGGGACTGTATCATTCCGATATGAAGGCATACATTCTGGAAATGCAGGGACTGGACAGCGGTTACAGCTTTCCCTATCCGATCCTCTTCAAGCTGGCGGCAGTGATCCATCTGGTCACAGGCAGTCTGCCCACCGGAACGGAACTGGCCATGGCGCTGGCAACGATGTTGCTGAACAGCGCAGCGATGATCGCCCTGAAAATAATGCTGGACAGGCACGTGGGGGCGGAGTTGCGTAAAGCCATGCCCGGGAAAGCCTGGCTTCCCGGCGTACTCACAGGAACGGTAGCGGTATCCCTGTTTTTCGTATCCATGGTATATCCGCCAACGGGAATCTATCTGCCGGGGATCAAGTACAAGTATCTGGGAGTATTTACGGCAAATCCTTTCCATAACGCTACTTATATGGCGGCACGACCCTTTGCAATCCTGGCATTTTTCAAGTATGCAGAGCTGATGCCTCTGTATGAACAGGACAATGCCCACAAGGAGTATGGAAGAGATTATATCCTCTTTTCCGTTTATCTGTTACTGGCAACGATGGCGAAGCCGAGCTTTACGATCGTACTGGTGGGGGCCGCGGGAATTCTGATGCTGTGGAGAATGTTCCACAGCAAATTCCGGAACTTCATGCCCACCATTTGGCTGGGAGTATGCTTCCTTCCTACTTTTGCGGATCTGTTGTACCAGTTCCGCGGTGTGTTCGTCCCGCAGGAGGGACAGGAAGGCGGCATCGGTTTTACGCTGGGACATGTGTGGCTGCAGTATTGTAGTAATCTTCCGCTGGCTATCGGTCTGGCTGTCGGTTTCCCGATCCTGGTGCTTCTGTTGAACTATAAGGAGTTGTGCAGAGACAGCATTTACCGCTTCTCCTGGCAGATTTACGGTATGAGTTTTCTGATGGCGTTTTGCCTGTACGAGAAGGGATTCCGGGAGATGGATTTTAACTTTTCCTGGGGATATATGTACGGTATCTTTTTTGCATTTGTGGGAGCACTGTTGGTATTGCTGCGGGCTACCGGAAAGGCGGATACGAAGAAGAAAAAGGGACTGGCTGCGATACAATGGCTGGCCTATCTGTGGCATCTGGTGTGTGGATTGTATTATTTCTGGGGCTTTTTACAGGGTGCCATGTATTATTAGAAAATACTGTTTCCGTAGGATTTTCGTAAATAAGCCGTTTATAAGCATTCTCGTACAAAAAGTATGGTAAGATAGGATTTTTTGTACGAAATTTGTTCAAAATATTTTATTAACGAAAATAATAATTTTTTTAGGCTTGAAAAAACATATTTTTGTATTTTATTTGTGAATTTTGAGGTTTAAAATACAAACGAGAACTCCCGTGAACCGAATGGAATGTTATTTTATTCGATTCACGGGAGTTTTTTGCTTTTATGAATTTGAGTGACGTGTCAGCGTTCTGTTGCTGCGCCATGCTGCCAGACGCACCAGTCCATCATGGATCCCGGCGGCACAGTAAGGCATCAGCAGCAGGCTGTACACGAAAATATAGCGGGAATTGGCTTCCCAGATTGTGTGGAACAGGAAACCGCCCAGCACGGCGATCAGTCCCGTATAGGTGTAGAGGCAGATGTTGTGGAAACGGAAATCGTCGTTGGCTGCGGCATTCGCAGAGCCATTGCCGGGACGGCGCTTCCTGACTGTAGCAATACAGAACAACAGCATGCCCAGATACAACACATTCTGCCAGGCATTGCCCCATTCGATATAAGCAGAGGCAAGAGAACCTTCATAGACTTCCTTCAAAAAGTCGCTTCGCCCACCGTAGGTGGCCAGAGTGGCCTGCCGGCTGGCATAAGTACCGTCTGCCCATTGAGACAGATGCTTGTGGAGATAGAAGTTCACGGCATAGCCGGGATGCTCCCGGAAATAGGCTATACGATCGTTGATCGCCGCCCGGCTGATTGCATTGGCTGCATCGGAATTCATCCCGGCAGCATCATAGGTATCGATATTGAAGCCGTTGTACCAGCCGCATCCCCGGGAAGATTCCTGCATCCCCATGGCAAAATAGGACATGGCGGTGACACCGGAACTTAAGGTATTGCCGGCTTTTTTCTCGTAGCACTTCTGCACCAGCGGCAGGACGCCCACGGAGGTAATGGTAAGACAGACTGCCATAGCCATCAGGCCGATGCACGCCCTGCCGCTGCGTCCCGGACGCAGCGCTTCGAAGAACAGCACCAGCAGCACAGCAATAATGAGGATCAGGGAGTTCTTGCGCAGCATCACACTTAAAGTAAGGAACAGGATACTGCCAAGGGCGGTAAAGACCGTAACTGCGGATAATGCGTGGGAAGTACCCACGACGTGGGTGTTGTCCGGGGAAGTGGTCTCCACGGAATGTGCCGGAATACAGTCTGCCAACAGCTTTAACAGAAGAAATAGTCCCACAGAAAGCATTGCGAAGGAAGGAATCTCGCCATAGACGAAGGAACTGTACAGGATCATAGGCAGGTTACAGCATACCAGAATCAGATAACAGCAGGAGACCGGTTCCCAATCATCCGGCCACAGATAGCGCAGGGAACGGTACTGGAACAGAACGGCCACGCACAGCAGGCAGACATAGACCAGCTTGACAAAATGCCAGGCGGGAACGCTCAGCCCGGTGAGATTCCACAGGCGGAGCAGCAGCTCCAGAAAGGCCATCAGGCCGATCTGCTGTGGATAATAGGACAGATAAGAGAAGGTGGGGTGGATAATATCTTTATTTCCAAGGATCCATTCAGCGGCAGCATTGTATACAGATAAGGCGTCCGCAGCAGGAACTGTGCGGCCGAAGACGATGAGCATCCCCCCCAGAAGCAGGATCAGCCCCAGAGTAAAAACAAGCAGCCCGCGGCGGAATTTCACACCGGCCTTGCCGGACAGAGACAGACAACAGGCAAATAAAAGCCCGTACCCGGCAAGCTCCAGCAGATTCCACAAGGGATTGTCAAAGCGCAGAAGCACCTGCTGGGTCTCCATGTTTTCGGCATAACAGGTAGTGAGAAAGCTGCCAATAAACAGAAAAACTGCCAGCAGCAGTGTCAGGATCTTTACGATATTTACAGACAGACGATAAAACTTTTGCATGGGAAAAGTCCTTTCTTGCCAGCAAGCACCGGCGAGAGACAGGAAGTCTTCCGGAACTTTTGAGCGCTGCATTTTCACGCTTGATTATAGCATAAAAAAACAGTGGCTGTAAATCAATAAGCGTGGTACAATAGTTTTATATATGCAAAAGGAAAGCCCGATTTATCAGGCGGTTTTGCAAATTTATGTGATGCTCTGAATGATAAAATGAAATACGAGGAATGGAAAATGGATAAAATTGCGGTATTGATTCCCTGCTATAACGAGGAAAAGACCATCGCCAAGGTGGTGTCGGATGTGAAAAAGTTCCTGCCCCAGGCAGTGGCCTATGTATATGATAACAATTCCACCGACCGCACTGTGGAGCTGGCTACGGAGGCAGGAGCAATCGTACGCTATGAATATGCACAGGGAAAGGGAAATGTAATACGCCGGATGTTCCGTGAGATCGATGCGGAATGTTACCTGATGATCGACGGAGATGACACATATCCGCTGGATTGCGCACAGGAGATGGTAGACAGGGTATTGCAGCACCAGGCGGATATGGTGGTGGGAGACCGGCTTTCCTCTACTTATTTTACGGAGAACAAGCGCCCGTTCCACAATTTCGGCAACAGTCTGATGCGGGCGGGGATCAACAGCCTGTTTCATGCCAACATTAAGGATATCATGACCGGTTATCGCGCTTTCAGCTATGAATTTGTAAAGACGTTCCCGGTATTTTCCAAGGGATTCGAGATCGAGACAGAGATGACGATCCACGCGGTGAACTACAACATGCAGGTGGAAAACGTAGTGGTGGAATACCGCGATCGTCCCCAGGGCAGTGAGTCCAAGCTGAATACCTACAGCGATGGCTTCCGTGTGATCCGTAAAATGATGCAGCTGTACAAAAATTACAAGCCGCTGCACTTTTTCGGTATGCTGGCCCTGTTATTGATCGCTGTTTCCGCGATCCTGTTCGTACCGGTCTTCCTGGAATATCTGAATACCGGTCTGGTACCCAGATTCCCGACACTGATCGCCTGTGGCTTTATCCTGCTGGCGGGGATCCAGTCGTTTTTTGCCGGTATGATGCTGGAAGTCATGGCGGCCAAGGACCGGAAAGATTTTGAATATCGCCTGAATCGCGTCCATGGGGAGCATCAGGTGCGTAAAGGGTTGTAATATGCAGGAAAAGAAAATTCTTCCCAGACGCAAAGGCGTTGTATTGCTGAGTGTTCTGGGATGTCTGTTTGTATTTTTTGCAAAAACAGAAAAAGACCTGGCATCTGCGGGAAACATCCTGTGGACGGCAGGCTACATCGGAAGTACTTTGCTGTGGACGGTAGTGCTGGGGTGCCTTCTGGGATTTCTTGGAACCTGGGTGGTGCATCGACTTTGGAACCGGGCACAGACCGCCGAAGACACCGGGAAAAAGCAGGCTGCATGGTATGCCCGCCTTTCCGCCTGGCTGCAGCGCCGCTCCGGTGTGCAGATATTTTTCGGAAGTCTGTTGTTTCTGCTGTTGGCCTGGCTGCCGGTATATCTGGCATATTATCCCGGAATCTGTGCCTATGATGCACCGGTGCAGACGGGACAGATCATGGAACATTATTATTTCGATCATCACCCCATTGTGCACACTCTGTTTCTGCAGGGGATGCTGTGGCTGGGAAGTCATATCTTCGGCAGTGTGAATGCCGGAATGGCATTCTATACGGCAGTACAGATGCTGTTGCTTTCGGGAAGCATGGCTTATGGAATGTTGGTACTGCATCACCGGAAAACTGCCGCAGGGTGGCAGCTGGCCATTCAGTTACTGGGGATGTTTTTCCCGTTTCACTGGTATATGAGTGTCAGCATGACCAAGGACACGGTATTCAGTGCATTTTTGCTGTTGCAGCTGGTCAGTCTCGCAGATCTGCTGTGGGAAGACCGCAATGCCTGGCGGCCCGGGATCCGGGATCTGCTGTTTGCCCTGGGAACCGTGGGGATGATCTTATTCCGTAACAACGGAAAATATGCAATGATCGTATTGTTGGCTTTTACATTCCTGACCTTTTGTTTCGGAAAAAAAGCGAGGAAGCTCTGGGGGAGACTGCTGGTGGTATGCGGAGCAGCTTTCTGCGTAGGGCTTTTTGTGCTGTCTGCGGTATTTTCCGTCACGCATGCGGAACAGGGAGACCGCCGGGAGATGCTGAGCATGCCGATCCAGCAGTTATCCCGCTGTATGATCTATCACGGGGGAGTCAGCGTCCTTGCGGAGGATGACAATACCATGGATGCGGCGGACAAAGCACTGATCAATGATTTTATTCTGGATGAGGCGTATCGGGATTATGATCCCGGAATTGCGGATCCTGTCAAAAGACATACCAACACTTATGTGGCACGCTACCGTTCCGGTGAATTTATCCGGGTATATCTGCACCTGCTGACGCAGTATCCGGGAGATATGATCAATGCGGCACTGGCTACCAATGCCGGGTTCCTGTCTCCGTTTGACACGACCCATGCGGATGTGAACCGTGTGGAGGGCAGAGCAGGATTAAGCTATGTGCAGACCAGATGGGAAGAAGACACGCTGAATGACAGAGGGATCTATAAGGACAGCAAATGGCCGTGGCTCTTTGAACAGCTGGAGAGCTGGGCGGAGAACAACAGTTATCTGCGGACTCCGGTATTGAAATATCTCTTCGTGCCGGGAAGCTATCTGTGGCTGTATCTGGCCCTGGCAGCAGTGCTGGTGATCGTAGACAGGAAGCGGTTCTGTCTGCCTCTTGCCATTGTGGCAGGCTATTACGGGACCATGTTGTTCGGGCCCACCGTACAGATGCGATATGTATATCCGGTGATGCTGGCGCTGCCTTATGTACTGGCGCTTGTCACCGGCAGGAGGAAAAATGGATAAACTGATCATCGGTGCGGGACTGTATGGCTTGTACGCGGCCCTGTACTGTGGAAAAAAAGGACAACAGGTAGAGGTACTGGAGATCGAACAGGCTCCTTTTACCAGAGCAACATATATCAATCAGGCCAGAGTTCACATGGGCTACCATTATCCCAGATCTCTGTCCACCGCTATGAAATCAGCGGGGTATTTCAAGCGTTTTGTGGAGGACTATTCCTTCTGTATTCATACGAAGTTTGAGCAGATTTACGCGACTTCCAGCCATTTTTCCTGGACAGACGCAACCGAGTTCCGCAAATTCTGTCAGGATGCGGGGATCCCCTGCAAACCTCTTCCGGTGGAAGAGTATTTTCAGCCTGGCTTGTGTGATGGAGCGTTCCTGACGGAGGAATATACGTACGATGCCCATATTTTGCGGGATTACCTTATGGAGGAGATTGCAAAATATCCCGGCATAAAGCTGCATTTCGGACGGAAGATCACGGAGATCGAAAAGCAGACGGACTGTTATGAGGTGACGGCACTTCACGAAGGAAAACAGGAGGTCTACCGGGCTCCCTTTGTCCTGAATGCCACCTATGCTTCTGTGAATCAGATCCTGAGGAAAGTAAAGGGCGCAGAGACGCAGGATTTCGGACTGAAATATGAACTGTGCGAGATCATTCTCTGCAAAGCCAGCGATAAGATCCGGAATATCGGTTTTACGGTAATGGATGGCCCCTTTTTCTCCATTATGCCGTTTGGAAAGACCGGTTATCATTCCCTGACTTCGGTAACCTTTACTCCTCATAAGACCAGCTATGATGCGACACCACAGTTTCCCTGTGTGGGAGAGAATGGCAACTGCTGTCAGGGAGGTTTTCTGGGGAACTGTAACGATTGCCCCGGCAGACCGGAGAGCGCCTGGGAGTATATGTCCACACTGGCACGGAAATATATGCGGGAAGAGTATGCGTTCAGCTATGAGAAATCTTTGTTTTCCATGAAGCCCATTCTGAAGGCTTCGGAGATCGACGATTCGAGACCCACAGTAATCCGGGCTCTTTCCGAAGATCCTGTTTTTATCAGTGTATTATCGGGCAAGATCAATACCGTATATGATCTGGATCCGTTTTTAGATTAATCGCGAAGAAAGGAAACATTATGGAGAAAGAAGCAATACAGAATAAAGAGAAAAATTTCGTATCCTGCGTGCTGTATCTGCACAACGATGGAAAAAATATCAGAGAGTTTCTGAAGACTGTCTGCGGGACCATGGAACAGAATTTTGAAAAATATGAGATCGTCTGTGTGAATGACTGCTGCATGGATGATACCATTGAGGAGATCCACCGGTATCTGGAAGAAAGCAATACCCGCCATGTGGTGAGCCTGATCAATCTGAGCTTTTATCAGGGGGTGGAAATGGCCATGAACGCCGGAAGAGATCTGGCTGTTGGAGATTTTCTCTTTGAATTCGACCGTTGTCTGCTGGATTTTGAACCGTCCCTGATCATGGATATCTATCATAAGGCATTGGAAGGCTATGACGTGGTGGCTGCGGCACCGAAGCGGGATGTAGCATTTACCTCCAGACTTTTCTATGTGGTGTACAATTTGGGAAGCCGTAATACCCATAAGCTGCGTCAGGAACGTTTCCGCATTATTTCCAGACGGGCAGTGAACCGTGTGAATCAGATGAATGCGTATATTCCTTACCGCAAGGCCATGTATATGAACTGCGGACTGCGGGCGGAGACCATAGTCTATGACAATAAAGAGATGGCAAAGGGAACCAGGAACCGGGAAGAGCGGAATACCCGCAGCAGTCTGGCTCTGGATACGCTGATCATTTTCACGGATGTACTGGAGAAATTTTCCATGCTGATCAGTAGTATTCTGTTTGCAGTCATGGTGATCATGTTCGGGTGGATCGTTTATTCCATCTTCAGCACGGTACGCCCGGTGGAAGGCTGGATGAGCCTGATGACTCTGATTTCTTTTGGATTTTTCATGATGTCGGTGATGCTGACATTGATCTTCAAATACCTGTCCGTCATTCTGAATATGAGCTTTAAGAGACAGCGTTATGTAATAGAAGGAGTGGAAAAACTGACAAAATGATGTTTACGATAATTTTTCCGGTATTAAATGAGCGTCTGCGGCTGGAAAGCGGTGTGACACGGACGGTGGAGTATCTGCGCAAGATCGCATTTGAAGATTATGAGATCATTATTGTGGATAACGGTTCCGAGGACGAGACCCCGCAGATCGCGGAGATGCTCTGTCAGAAATATGAAAAAGTAAGATATGAGAGAATCAATGTCCGCGGTGTCGGTGCGGCTTTCCGCAGAGGTGTGGAATTGAGCCACGGTGACGTGGTGGGATATATGGACATTGACCTGTCTACCAATATCAAACATCTGAGAGAGGCAATCCATCTTTTTGAAACACAGCCTCAGATCGAATACATTAACGGCAGCCGTTTCGCCAGAGAATCCAATACAAAGGGAAGAAAATGGTATCGCAGGATCACGTCCCAGGGACTGTTGATTCTGTTGAAACTGTTCCTGCGGATGAAGTCCACGGATGCCATCTGCGGCTTTACCTTTGTACGCAGACAGACTGCTCTTTCCCTGATTGAGGGCTGCAGTCAGGATAACGGCTGGTTCTATATGATCGAATTCCTGTTACGGGCGGAGAAGCGGGGCGTGAAGATCCTGGATTACCCGGTGGAGTGGCAGGAAGATTACAATACTACCGTTAAGGTATTTAAGACGATCTGTAATTATCTGGTACAGATTGCAAGATTGTTTAACGAGTTTTATATTAAGAAACATATATAAGATGCCAGGGGAAAAAGGTCTAAGCCCACATGAACTCGCTCATAAGTGCGTAGCACGGAACAATCCGTAGGCATCAAGGTTGAGGGCTTTTGCCCCGGAAACGGAAGAAAGAAGGATAATACCATGGCACATATTAAAAGAATCGATCTGACAAGAGATGTGGAGGCGCATGCGGAAGCCTACCGGAAAGCCATTGAGAACGTATGTAAAGAGACGGCTTTTTCCGGCGGAAAATATGCAGATGCCTTTGACAAAGAGTTTGCCGCCTATGTGGGAAGCAAATTTGCCAGTGGTGTCAACAACGGTACCTCCGCTTTGCATCTGGCAATGCTGGCATTGGGTGTAGGCCCCGGGGATGAAGTGATCGTTCCGGCCAATACTTATATAGCAACTGCATGGGGGGTAAGCTATACAGGAGCCACACCGGTGTTCGCAGACTGTACGCCGGATACCTGGGAGATCGATCCTTCCGTACTGGAGGCTAAGATCACGGAAAAGACGAAAGGCATTATCGGTGTTCACCTCTACGGTCAGCCTTTTGACTATGCGGGAGTCCGCAAGATCGCAGACCGCCACGGACTGTTTGTGGTGGAGGATTGTGCCCAGGCTCACGGAGCAAAGTTTGAGGACAGAAATGTGGGAACGCTGGGAGACCTGGCCTGCTTCAGCTTCTACCCGGGCAAGAACCTCTACGCCTTTGGTGAAGGCGGCAGTGTTACCTGTCAGGAAGAAAAATATTATAAGCATATCGACCGTCTGAAGAATCAAGGCTGTGATGTGCGGTATTATCATGATGAGATCGGTTACAACTACCGGCTGGAAGGTCTGCAGGGGGCAGTGTTGAGTGTCAGCCTGAAATATCTGCCGGAGTGGACGAAGAGACGGCAGGAGATCGGACATCGTTATCTGAAGGAGATCACAAATCCGTTGATCACCATGCAGAGACATCCGGAGAACACCACTCCGGTCTTCCATCTGTTTGTCATCACGGTGCCGGATCATGAAGACTTTATCCGGTATATGGCAGCAAATGATGTGGAATGTAACATGCATTATCCGGTACCCTGCCATTTACAGAAGGCTTATGCCAATCTGGGCTATCAGCCGGGAGACTGTCCCAATGCGGAATATCTGGCCGCACACTGCGTGACCCTGCCGCTGTTCCCGGAGATGCGGGAGGATGAGATCGCCAGAGTGATCGATCTGTGCAATGCCTACAGACAGGCATAAGGAGTGAATATTATGCAGGATACCATGCGGACAGAAATAAAAAAGCGGATAGCGCCGGAACGGATTCCCGGAGTTTACCGGGATACCGGAGCAGGAATCTATTTACGGCTGATGACCCGTGAGGATACCGACCGGATCGTGGCATGGCGCAACAGTGATGCCGTGCGGAAAAATTTTATCTATCAGGCTCTTTTTACCAGAGAGTCCCATGAGAACTGGATCCGGACCCATGTGGAGACCGGCGATGTGGTGCAGATGATCATCTGTGATCTGGCAAACGACAAGCCACTGGGATCCGTCTATATCCGGGATATTGACAGACATCATAACAAGGCGGAATACGGTATTTTCATCGGAGAGGCCGATGCCAGAGGCAGAGGTGTCGGTACGGCAGCGGCAAAGCTGATGCTCCGGTACTGCTTCGAGGAAGAACAGCTGCACAGAGTGTATCTGCGGGCTCTGTCGGAGAACGGGCAGGCGATCCGCAGCTATGAAAAAGCGGGATTTCGCAGAGAGGGACTGTTGCGGGACGATGTGTGTATTGAAGGCGACTACCGGGACATCGTCTGGATGGCAGCAGTGAATTCCGGAAATGATCAGGAAAACGAGGAATAGAACACAATTATGAAAAAAGTAAGTTTTGTAATCCCCTGTTATCGCTCGGAACATACCTTACCCCATGTGGTGAAGGAGATCCGGGAAAAAATGCAGGAACTCACGCAGTATGAATACGATATTTTTCTGGTGAACGATGCTTCCCCGGACAATACCATGGGAACCATAAGGGATCTGTGTGATAAATATGACAATATCAAGGGAATCGGCTTTGCCCGGAATTTCGGACAGCATGCGGCACTGATGGCGGGACTTCGTCATTCCGACGGCGATTACGTGGTGTGTCTGGATGATGACGGACAGACACCGGCGGATGAAGTGGACAAGCTGCTGGGCAAGCTGGAAGAGGGTTTCGATGCCGTTTACGCCAGCTACGAACATAAACAGCATTCCACATTCCGGAATATGGGAAGCAAGGTCAATGAGCTGATGACCCGGATGATGCTGGATAAACCGGCGGATCTGTATATTTCCAGCTATTTTGCAGTGAAGAGATTCGTGGTGGAGGATATGATCCGCTATGAGAATTCCTACCCCTATGTCATTGGACTGGTGCTCCGGGCCACCAAAAACATTACCAATGTGGCGGTGTGTCACAGGGAAAGAGAGGAAGGCAGTTCCGGATATACATTGAAAAAGCTGCTGGGCTTATGGTTCAACGGATTTACCGCATTCTCGGTGAAACCGCTGCGGATTGCCACTACACTGGGTGTGGGATGTGCCGGTATGGGCTTCCTCTATGGAATCTATACCATTATCAAGCGTCTGGTGAATCCTAATGTGCCCATGGGCTTTAGTGCCCTGATGGCAGCCGTGGTATTTTTCGGCGGCATGATCATGATCATGCTGGGACTGATCGGGGAATATGTGGGACGTATTTACATCAGCATGAATAATTCTCCCCAGTATGTGATCCGGGAAAAGATCCATCTGGGTGAGGAAGACCGGTAAATCGAAATAAAACAGAAGGGTAACAGGAAAACGGATGAAGAAAGAACGTTTTGTGGATTGGTGGAAACAGGACAAACGTTATATGACACTGCTGAAAGCGGTACTGATGGCACTGCTTCCCCTGCTCTGCTGTCTGGTACGGACGGCAGCGGAAGGAAGAAGCATCGGACAGGTGTATCTTCCCTCTTCGGAATGGAACGACGAATTATTCTATTTCAAGCAGGTGGAGGGAATCGTAAATTACGGTTTTCCCCGGGGATATTTCGGTTTTAACGAAAGTCATGCGTTGCAGTTGTCTTTTGCAGCATGGAGTCCGGTGCTGGTATTTCCCTGGATCCTGTGGGGACTGTTATTCAGCTGGAATCTGCTGTCTCCGGTGATCTGCAATATCGTGCTGCTGACAATCACCATGTTTGTATTTGTCTGGCTGGTGAAGCCCACCTGGAAACAGCTGGGGATCCTGACGGTATTGTTCAGCCTGTATTCCCTGTTTGTCAGATATATGCTGTCCGGTATGCCGGAGGTGATCTGCTTCAGCTTGCTGATCCTGTTCTACGGACTGGCCATGAGCTATCTGAAAAAGGAGAGCCGCGGGAAACTGATCGCCATGTTCGTGATCTCGGTACTGCTGACCCTGATGCGGCCTTATATGCTGCTGTTTCTGGCTCTGGCCTGCTATTTCTGGATCTGCCGTAATAAAAAGGCAGGGTGGATCGGATCGATTCTGATAGTGGCGGCAACGGGAATTACCTATGCCCTGATCAAACATTATCTGGGAGCGGAATATTTTACACCGCTGTTTTATACGGACTGGATCACTACCTTTTTCACTGATGGGATCGGCGCGGGCTTCCGCAACCTTTTCGGAACACTTTACTGGAAAGGACTGGAATTCTACAGACATTGTATCGAAGGGGGACGGAATGGTCTGGCTTCCGGAGCCTTTTTTGACGGTTATCTGTTGGTGCTGCTGATCCTGTTGGTGCAGAGTTTTCTGGACATCCGCACACTGCGCCGGGCGAAGCGGGTGGAACGGATCGCGATGGAGCCGGAGGATAAGAAGGTACGGGAGGCGTTGTTCGGACCGTACACACTGACAGAGGACAGAAAACGGGAACTGCACAACCAGCTGGTTATTGAAGTGCATTTTGCCCTGAGCCTTATCGCCATGCTGTTCGCACATTTGCTCATGTACAAAATGGTGGAAGGCAGCAAACATTTCCTGACCTTTATCGCAGCAGGCATTTTCATCGTCAGTACGCTGGAGACCAGATATTATAAGAAAGCGGTGCTTCTGGGAGCGGCTTTCCTGTATCTGTACAGCTTCAAGGCGGTGGAGCCCTATGACTATCAGATTCCCTATGTGACAGAGGAACGGCAGGCACAGGTGGAGTACTGGCGGGAAATCTTCTCGGAAAAACTGACCATGGACACAGAACAGGTGCCGAATTATGAGAATGTAGTGATCTGGACCTTCGGAGATGAGACCCCGGAAGGCCATCAGAATCTGAAATGGCAGCTTTTGTACAGTGCACCGAAGGGCTTTGGCATCAGCTGCTGTGAACGGGAATATATTACGGAGCATCTGACAGAGCTGCAGAGCCGTTATCTGGCAACGGTGAGCGGTGGAGCCATCGATGAAATGTGCCGGACGGCAGGGTATGAAGAGCTCGGCAGGGATGCGGATATGGTGCTGTACCGGAGATACTGATAAAAGATCGAAAGATATGGAAAAAGATTTTGAAATCTGATATGTGAAAAAAGACAGAACGGGAAGGAACTATAGACGTAATGGAGACACAGAGAAGAAAACAGCATAATTTCACAGAGAACAATATGTGGGCACTGCTGTGGCATGGACTGCCGGTGGCGGCATTGCTTCTCTGGGGAGCCTTCTGCATTACCAACAGCCTCTGGTATGATGAGGCTTATTCGGCATCCATGGTATCCCTGCCCTGGAAGCGGCTGATCTATATTACAGCCACGGATGATCACTCACCGTTTTACTATGTGCTGTTAAAAAGCTTCTATCATCTGTGTGGGGGAGGAAACCATTTCTGGGCACTGAAGCTGATGTCCGTGCTGTTCATGCTGGGATATATGCTGCTGGGAAAATATTATGTGGCAAAATTGTTTGACCGTAAGATTTCAGTGTATTTTATGCTGTTTTCCCTGCTGATGCCGATCTTCAGTGTACAGGCGGGAAATGTGAGAATGTATGCGGTGGCCCTGTTCTTTCTGACGTTGACGGGACTGTCTGCCTATGACATTTTCAGAGAGCCGGCCCGGAAAAAATGGATCGTATTCTGCATCGCCAGTATCGGCACGGTATATTGTCATACCTTTGCATTGATCCAGACGTTCTTATTCTATCTGCTGTTTTTCGCGGTGATCCTGATCTGCCATAAGAAGGAGCTGATCAAGGGGTATTTTATCTCCGGATTTACGGTGGCGTTGGTGTTTTCTCCCTGGCTGGCGGTGACGATCCGGCAATTTGTCCTGCGGATGCGCTATGATGACGGTTCCACTGCGGAACTGGCAACGCTGTATTCCGTGATGGATTATTGTAAGGAATGGTTCTCAGCGGTGGAGACTCCCATCGGCATTGTCGTACTGTTGGGAATGGCATTATGTCTGGTACTCAGTTACGGAGCCGTGGACTGGGTGAGACAGAATCATAACATTGCACCGGCCATCGCGTTTAGCACATTTGCCCTGACGGGTATCGTGGGAGGCGTGATCTCCGCTACGGTCAATAACTGTTTTATGGGCCGTTATGCGTTCCCGGGCATGGGTTTTGTCATGCTGTGGTATGCCGTGGGATTTGCACAGATCACGGAGAACACAAAAGGCAAAAGCAGGAAAATATGGGCTGCAGGCCTTCTGGGAACGGCAGGTCTATGCTTCCTGTTACAGTATACCTCCGAGATCAGGCTGGAATATGATGACGGTCTGGAAACCTACGAGAATTTCGTGGAGGAATACATGACGGAGAATGATGCGATCATCGGACCGTATACGCATACGATCTTTTTGAATGTGTATCATCCTGAACTGCATTACTACACGATCGCATATAAGCTGTACAGTCTTCCTTTTGTGAATACGGAAGCACTGAGCAGTTACAGTCAGCTGGACACTTATGATAATCTGTGGTATATCTGCTTCCAGGGGGGCTACCCCAATGAAATGGAAGATGAGTACAGCTATGAACAGGTATTGGAATTTCATTATATGTATTATGATTTTGCAATCTTCCGCCTGGAGAAGCTGGAGGAAGAGTAGCACAGTAATGGACGAATAAGAAAAAGGAATGGATGAAAAGCATGGAAAAAGTGATGCAGAAATGGAAGAGCTACGGGAAACACTTCCAGCAGAACCGCCTGTATATGGGGATCCTGTTACTGACAGCGGTGTGTGCCTACGGCTATAAGGTGACCAATGCAACCATCGGCATCGATGATACGCCATCCTTATATTATTTTGAAGAAGGACTGATCGCCATTGTGGGGCGGTGGGTTCTGTTTTTGCTGAATAAGGTGGTATCGCTGGCAGAGTTTGTTCCCTTCGTGACGGATTTTGCGGCAGTTGTGATACTGGTGCTGGCAGCAGTCGTCTGGTCTGCATTGTTTTATTCTGTATTGGGAGAGAAGGTTCCGACGGCAGGCTATGCTTTCTTCGGTGCTGTCTTTCTCTCCAGTCCCCTGATCAGTGAGGTCTTTACTTATTTCCTGCATAACGGTATCGCCATTGGCTACCTGTGCTGTGGCATCAGCCTGTGCTGTGTCAGGGAATGGCAGAGCAGTACCCGGAAAATGCAAAAAGGATCCGGTATCCGGCAGAAACTGGGATGCCTGGCAGTGGCTAAGATCCTGACGGCGGCAGTCTTTTTATGGATCGCCATGGGATGTTACGAGTCCTTTATGATCCTGTGGCTGGCGGGGCTGATGCTCTTGCTGCTGACGGAGCGGATCGCACAGGGACGTCAGGAGAAGGACATATTTGCCACACTGGTGGCCGGTGCGGTGGCGGCGCTTGTGGCCATTGTGCTGCGTAGTGTGATGATCGTGGTAGTGACGAAAGCATTTCACCTGGAATATCTGCGGGGAGAGGCGGTACAGCGTTCCGTGACGGAAATGCTGGGCTGGATGCTGCAGCCGGGGGCTTTCGGGGAGCTTGCCATGATCCTCAAGAGGACCTTTGTGCTGTATGGTGTGTTTGCCTATGCGTATCTGCCGATCCGGATTTTTATATTATCAGCGGCTGCGATCCTTGTGGTGACGCTGGTGCGGGTGATCCGCGGCAGAGATCTGTGGGCACTTCTGTTGTTGCCTGCCGCTTATTTGGCAGCGTTTTCTCTTCTGTTCATTGAAGGAAAAGCCACATTGTACCGTTCGGCACAGTTCCTGCCGGTCTTCTGTGGATACGGAGCGCTGCTTTTTGTGTATGGGATCTGGCAGCTGACGGGAACTTTGGCCCAAAAAGCGAAGAATACGGCTGGCAGAAAAATCTCTGCTGGTGTGAGGGCACTTGCAGTTCTGGTGCTGGCGGTGATCCTCTGGAACCAGTGTATGGATATGACCAGATGGTTCTATATTGACAAGAAAAAATATGATGCGGCAGTGAAGACCGTGGATCAGATTGCAATGGATCTGGAACGGGACTTTGATACTTCAAAACCGGTGATCTTCACGGGAAATTATGATATTCCCTATAGCATAGTTCAGGATGCCTATGTGAGCTACAGCAGCCCTGTTTATTATAAGATGAAACGATTGGCGGATCTGGTGGACCCGGATCTGCTGGATAAATACAATCGTGGATCCAGAGGAGTGTGGGTGGCACAGACACCGGCACTGTCTGTTATCGACTGGGGACGCTATGCCTTTGATTCCGATGCGGAGTTGGTGAAATTTTTTGAAATGCACGGGCATCAGCTGGTGGCTCTGGAGGACATCAGCCTCTATGCGGCAGCGGAAGAAGAGTCTCTGGATCTGCCGGAATATCCGCAGGAGGGGTATATTGTAGATAAGGGGGACTATATTATTGTTCACTTCTGATGAAAAACCTGCAATAGGCAAACAGATCAACCGGTTCCTCTTGTGGCTGGACAGGATTCCTCTCTGGTGGACCGGAATTTTGATCGTGGTTGTATTTTTTTCCCCCTATTTTATTCTTGGGGATGGCTGCATCTTTGAGATCAACGACCAGCTGGATGAAAGCATTATGAACTATATGCTTCCCGCCAGACATTTATGGGACGGCAGTACGGTATATCCGGAGATGCTGGGCGGAGTCAATGCCAGCGGTATGCAGCCATCGGCCATTTTATTCCTGCCGCTGTATTGTCTGTTTTCTGCCAGGGTGGCGTTTCTTACACAATATATGATCTGCTTTGTGCTGGCGTTTCTGGGAATGTATCTGTTGGTAAAGGAGAGCACGGAGAGCAGTATTCTGGCGGTGATAGCCGGGGCATGTTTCTGTGCGCTGCCCTTATATCCGATCTACGGTCTTTCGGAATTCGGCATTCCTTTGGTGGCATATGCCTTTCTGTGTCTGTGGAAACGGAAAAGAATCCTTCCCGCATTGATGTGTACGTTACTGTTCGGCCTGACCAGCCACCTGGTGTATACCGGTTATGTGGTGCTGGGATTGTGGCTTTTGGCACTCCTTGTTGCCTTCTTTCAGAAAAGAAAGAATAAATGGCCGGTTCTGGGATTTGCAGAGTTGCTGGTGACTTATGTCATTGTCAACTGGTCACTGATCCTGGAGATTCTGGTGGGAGACAGCAGTTATGTCAGCCACCGGGAAGAAATGGTGTCTTCCGCGACTCCCTTTTTTGAGACTTTTTGGAGCCTCTTCCGGAACAGCGCACAACACGCACCGTCCTTACATAAATATCTGATCCTGCCGATTGTCATATTCCTGCTTCTGGGAGCATTTTGCAAAAAGGAAGAAACGGACAGAATGATATACAAGGCGGCTGTTATCAACTTTTTATTCCTGATCGGCATCGCATTGTTTTATGCGTTTTGTCATATGACGGTGGCCGTTGATTTCAAAAACAGCGTCACGGGATTTTTACACTATTTTCAGATCCACCGGTTCTATTGGCTGTATCCTGCGGACTGGTATCTGGAGTTCGCACTGGCGGCAGCGGTATTGTGGAGAACGAAAGTGCCGCATACCGACAGCAGGATGCTGCCGGGAAAACTGGTGATCCTGGCAGTGTGTCTGTTGCCGACGCTTCAGCTGTTGAAAGTGAATTCCGGAATGTATCTCAATGTGAACCAGATCAATAACGGATCCGGAATCACGGGATATATCTCCTGGGAAAGCTGGTTTTCAGAGGATCTGATGCAGGAGATCGATGATGCGATTGGCCGGGACAAGAGCACCTATCGTGTGGCACATCTGGGAGTCAGTCCCGCACCGGCACTGATGCATGGTTTTTATACGGTGGACGGATATTCCAACAATTATCCTCTGGAGTACAAGCACAGATTCCGGGAAGTTATTGCGCCGGAGATTGAGAAAAACGAAGAAGTGCGGGTATACTTTGATACATGGGGGAACCGCTGCTATCTGTTCAACAGCATTACCGGCAATTACATGCGCCTGCAAAAGGGAAACACACTGGTCTATGAAGGCCTGGAATTTGACATGGAGGCATTGCGGGAACTGGGATGTGAGTACCTGTTCTCCGGAGCTGAGATCGGCGATGCCGACAGGATGGGCATGGAACTTGTGGGATACTTTGAAACAGAAGACTCTTACTGGGGGATCTGGGTGTATCGACTGTAACAGCTCCGCTCATAGAATGACAGAATCGTTGCCTTGTGTGCAAGCACCCAGGCAACGATTCTGTCATTCTATGGCTGAACTGTTACCCCAACTTTCTTAAAATTTCATAAGATTTTTTACTGAAAGCGAAAAGTGTGCTATAGTGTAACTATTCATGGAATCCGCATTGCAGCGATTCTGCGGATGGGGAGTGAATAGTTACTAAATTATACGGCAATAAGCAATAATAGAGATTATATATGAAAGACAGAATCTATATCTGTCACACATACTATCATGTATATGTGACTTTTTTAAAAGAACTGAAATTAAGGGCGGAGGCAGATCCTGCGAAGAAAGCAGGGGCTGCTACTTTAGTGCTGTCCAAAATGTCCAATAATTTCGAGAACCTGAAATCCCGGGTGGAGAGCACGGGACTGTTCGAAGAGGTACTGGAATTCGATGAGAAGCGTGAAGATTTCTTCCCGGAACTGGAAAAATACCGGGAGGACACCGGAAGCTTTCTGGGGAATCTGAAGAACCGGATCCGCTTTACGAAGGAGTACGCCAGACTCGAGGCTTCTTATGTGCCGGTAGATCTTCGGACTTACAAGGACATTTATGTCTACTGCGATTCCGATCCCATCGGCTACTACCTGAATCAGAACCATATCCGCTATCATGCCGTGGAAGACGGCCTGAACTGTCTCAAGAATTTTGACGCGGCGCGATATGACAACCGTGGACATTTTAAGATCAAGGCATTCCTGTCCATGTATCTGAACCTGATCTTTGTTCAGAACGGCTACGGAAAATACTGCATGGATATGGAAGTAAATGACATTTCCGCCATCCGCTATCCCTGTCCCCGGTATATCGAACTTCCCAGAAAGCCGCTGGAAGACCGGCTGACAGCGGAGGATAAGCAGCTGCTCCTGCAGGCATTCGTGAGAAATAAAGACGAACTGGAACACCAGATCGAAGAGAGCAATAAGGTGGGAGATAAAATATTGATCCTCACGGATCCGGTATGCGCACTGGATGTGAGAGAACAGATCTTCCGGGATATTATCAAAATGTATGAAAAAGAGGGCACCATATTTTTAAAGCCCCATCCCAGAGACCTGCTGGATTACCAGAAGCTTTTTGCGGAATATCCCCAGTTCGATGCATCCATGCCCATGGAGATGCTGAACTTTTTCCCGAATCTGCGTTTTAAAAAGGTGGTAACCATATTTACGGAGGTAAAGGGACTTCCTTTTGCGGATGAAGCGGTACGCCTCGGACCTGATTTTATGGATGCCTATGAGGATCCACTGATCCACAGACAGAATGAACAGATATAAGTTTGGAGACCGTCAATGATACAGATCATCAAGAAATTACGTGTCCTGCTGGACAAAAAACAGAAAAGAACCATGGTGGGACTCATTATCCTCATGGTGATCAGTGCCTTTTTGCAGACTGCTGGTGTGGGAATGCTGGTGGAGGTCATGCAGATCGTCATTGATCCCGAAGCGGTACAACACAGCCGGGTGGCGGAAGCCTGCTATGAGATCATGGGTGTGGAGAGCTATCGTACGTTCTCCATTATTGTCATGGTGCTGCTGATTCTGGTATTTGTGGTGAAGAACCTGTTTACTTATGTACAGCAGAAGCTGACTTTATCCTTTGTCTATACGAACCAGTTCCGCACTTCCGAGCGCATGATGCGTAATTACCTGCGCAGAGGTTATGAATTTTATCTGAATGCGGATACCGCTGTGGTGCAGCGCAGTATCACTTCCGATGTCAACAATATGTATGCACTGATCCTGGCACTGTTACAGCTGTTATCCGACAGCGTGGTTTCCCTGTTTGTCATCAGTTACTGCTTTATTTCCAGCGGTACCATGACGATCCTGATGGCGGTGGTATTGCTTCTGTTGATGTGGCTGATCAAGAGAGTGCTGAAGCCCATCATGTACAAGGCCGGTAAGGACAATCAGGACTATTACAGCAGTCTGTTCAAATGGATCTCCCAGACGGTACAGGGTATCAAGGAAGTAAAGATTTCCGGCAAGGAGCAGTATTTCGTATCCGAGTACCGCAAATGCGGAAAAGGCTATGTGGATGCCGTACAGCGTTACAGCTTGTACAATCAGGTGCCGAAGCTGCTGATCGAGACAGCCTGCGTTGCCACTATGGTAGGATACATGATCTTTCTGGTGGCCACCGGTGTGCCTACAGAAAATATGCTGACAGTGTTCGGAACTCTGGCGGCAGCGGCACTGGTACTGTTGCCCTGCGTGAACCGTATCAACAACCAGATCAATTCCATCGCCTATTTTGAACCTTTCTTCATGGGTGTCAGCGATAATTTACAGGATGAGATCAACGGACAGAATATCGACATGTCCTTTGCTACCGATGAAGATGAAAAGCTGGATGTAAAAGAAAGCATCGAGATGAAAGATATTACTTATGCCTATCCCAATACGGAGCGTCTGATCTTCGACCATGCGGATCTGAAGATCCCGGTGGGTGCATCGGTAGGTATCGTGGGTACTTCCGGCGCGGGCAAGAGTACCGTGGTGGATATTCTGTTGGGACTGCTGGAGCCCAGTACAGGACATATCTATGCAGACAGCGTGGATGTAAAGGAACCGGGCAATTACCGGAAATGGCTGAAGAATATCGGCTACATCCCCCAGATGATCTTCATGCTGGATGACACCATCCGTAAAAATGTAGCCTTCGGTGTGCCGGAGGACAAGATTGATGAGGACAGACTGTGGGAAGTATTGAAAGAGGCACAGCTGGATGAATTTATCAAGACTCTGCCGGAAGGTCTGGAGACTGGCATCGGCGAGCGGGGCATCCGCCTCTCCGGAGGACAGAGACAGCGTATCGGTATCGCCAGAGCACTGTATAATGATCCGGAGGTACTGATCCTGGATGAGGCCACTTCCGCACTGGATAATGATACGGAAGCAGCCATTATGGAGTCTATCAACCGACTGCACGGCCGCAAGACCTTGATCATTATCGCCCACAGATTGCAGACCATTGAAAAATGTGACATTGTCTATCGGGTAGAAGACGGCAGAGCAAAAATAGAACGGGGAAATCTGTAACGCCTATGAGTAAAAAACTGAGCATCATCGTGCCCGTCTATAATATGGCGACGGAGGGAAAACTGAATTATTGTCTGGACAGCCTGGTGGGACAGACCATCCGGGGACTGTACGATTATGAGATCCTCTGCGTGGATGATGCTTCTACAGACGATTCTCTGGAGATCCTGCTGGATTATCAGAAGCGTTATCCGGAGCTGGTCTGTGTCATTCCGAACCCTGTGAACTTAAGACAGGGCGGTGCCAAAAATGCCGGACTGCGGGTGGCGCAGGGGGAATGGATCGGTTTCATCGACAGTGATGACTGGGTGTCACCGGACTATTACGAGAAGCTTCTGAAAAAAGCGGAAGCAACCGGAGCGGATCTGGTGGGCTGCGATTACAGTCTGGTGGATCATCATACCTTTGAGGTCGGGAAGGTCATCGTCAACAATACACCGGATCAGACCGGGGATCTGACGAAGGAAAAGCATGAGAGACTGTTCATGCGTCCCGGCAGTATGGTGCTGAAAATTTACAAACATAGTGTGATCCGGGAGAATCATCTGGATTTTCCGGAGCATATTTTCTATGAAGACAACTGTGCAGGCCCCTTGTGGAGCCTGTACTTTCGACGTTTTGAGAGAGTGGAGGAACCGCTGTATTATTATTACCAGCATGCGGTGTCCACGGTACATCACATCACGGAGGAAAAATGCCGTGATCGTATGAAAGCAGCAGAACTTTTGTACACGGAATGCGAGAACAGAGGGTTCCTTGCGGAATACCGGGAGCAGATCGAATACCGTTTTACGGAGCTGTATTATGTGATCACTTTATTCTCCTATCTGTCGGGAGTGGAGAAGCCGAAGCTGTCTTTTGTAAAAGAACTACGGGAGGGGACAGAACGACATTTTCCGGAGTTCGACAGGAACAAATATTATCTGGAATATACCGGGCCGGAGGAACGCAAATTCATCGCCATGCAGAAAAAGAGCGATCTGCGGTTCTATCTCTATTACAGGATCCGGCAGTTTGTATGGAAGCTACGGGCCTGAAGGGCGGCCATGGGGCATGAGAAAGATGAGGTTAGGAAAATGAGCAGATTAGCGATTATCACCGCCAGAGGTGGGAGCAAGCGGATCCCGAAGAAAAATATCAGAGATTTTTGTGGAAAACCGATTCTGGCATATTCCATCGAGGCGGCATTGTCCAGCAGACTTTTTGACCATGTGATGGTATCCACGGACGATACGGAGATTGCGGAGATTGCGAAAAAGTACGGTGCAGAGGTGCCGTTTTTCCGCAGTGAGGCGACTTCCGGAGACTTTGCCACCACCAATGATGTGCTGGCGGAAGTGTTGGCGGAATATGAGAAGCGTGACATGCATTTTGATGTGGCATGCTGCATCTATCCCACAGCGCCTTTTGTGACAGCGGAAAAACTGAAAGCAGCGGTAGAACAGCTGGAAGCAAGCGATGCGGACACCCTGATTCCGGTGGTCAGCTTTTCCTACCCGCCCCAGCGGGCCATGGTAGTGGAGCAGGAACGGTTGGTATTTAAATATCCCGAATATCTGGACAGCAGATCCCAGGACCTGCAGCCCCATTATCATGATGTGGGACAGTTCTATGTCTTCCGTACGGACCGCTTTGCAGTGAATAAGAAGCTGATGGTGGGAAATATTCTACCCCTGATCGTATCGGAACTGGAAGTGCAGGATATCGATAATCTGACGGACTGGAAGATCGCAGAGATGAAATACCGTCTGATGACGGAGGAAAAATAATCCCGGAGGAATCTGAGACTATGGCAACAGGCAGACTGGCAGTATTGTCCAATGTAAATGTGAATATGGTGATCCGTATGTTACAGAAACAGGCGGAAGTCTACGATGCGGAAGGCTATGGAAATGAACTGGGAGCTTTGCTGAACCCGGCTTCCTCTTATCATGCGTTTCAGCCGGACATTACCTTTCTGATCATGGATCTGGCAGAACTGCTGGAACATGACTATGATCCGCAGACAGCAAAAAAGCGGATCGGAAACTGGTTTCAGACGCTGGAAGGCTGTCTGCCGGAGCATGGTGTGTTCTATGTCTCCGATGCATATCTGTGGGCGGTGGAACTGGCTGTGCTGGCGGATCCGGAACGCAAACAGCAGCTGGAGAGTTTGTGGAGTGCTGCACTGCAGCAGCTGACGGAGAAACATTCCAATGTGCGGATATTTCCTTATCGCCGGATCATAGAGCATCAGGGCGAGGAGAAGGCGTTTTCTCTGAAAATGTGGTATATGGGAAAAGTATTGCTGGGGATGGAGACCCAGTCTCTTCTGGCGGAAAAAATAGTACAGCAGGCGGAACTGGAGGAACGCACCCCTAAAAAGGTGCTGGTCCTGGATCTGGACAATACCCTGTGGGGCGGTCTGGCCGGAGAGACGGATCACACACCGGTGCTTTTGTCGGAAGACCACAGCGGTCTGGCTTATAAAAATCTGCAACGGGTCATAAAGCTGATGCAGGAACAGGGTGTGTTGTTAGCCATAGCATCCAAAAATAATGAAGAGGATGCCATGGAGATCTTGGAACATCATCCCCATATGCTGCTTGGGCCGGAAGATTTCGCAGCCCGCAGGATCAACTGGGACCCGAAGCCGGACAATATCCGTAAGATGGCGGAAGAACTGAATCTGGGAACGGATTCCTTTGTCTTTTTTGATGACAGCGAAGCGGAACGGGAAATGGTACGGCAGATGCTGCCGGAGGTGACTGTGCCCGATTTCCCGGCAAGACCGGAGGAACTGGCGCCCTGCATGGCAAAGATTTATGAAGAATATTTTGCCCGGGCAGTGATCACGAAAGAGGACCGGGAGAAGACCGCACAGTACCGGGCCAATGCCGGCAGAAATGCCATGGCAGAGCAGGCGGTGAGCTTTGAAGACTATGTGAAAAAGCTGGAGATCTGTCTGATCCCAGTGGATCCGAAGGAACATCTGGATCGGCTGACACAGCTTTGAATAAAACGAACCAGTTCAACCTGACCACCAAACGCTACACCAGAGAGCAGATGCAGCAGATCGTGGAAGATGCCGGAAAGAGAGTATTTCTGTATCAGGTGACGGATGCGTTTGGAGACAACGGAATCGTGGCAGCAGCCATCGTGGATACTGCCGGAGAACTGCCGGAGATCACGGATCTGGTCATGAGCTGCCGTGTCATGGGAAGGAATATCGAGAATGCGGTGATCGACCGTATCGAGGAGCAGATGCAGGAGGAAGGATATACCGGACTCCGCGGCAGATATATCTCGACAGCCAAGAATAAGCCGGTGGAAGCTCTGTATGAAAAGCTGGGTTACCACAGGACGGAAAGTACACAGGAGGGCGGTACCTGCTATGAGATCACACTGGCAGAGAGACCGGAGAGGGCCTACTGGCTGAAGGAGACTTTATACGATTGACCTGGGGCTGGATGACGGCTGCCGGACGGAAGACCGGACAGTGGTAAATGTTAGAAAAAATGAGGATAAGCAGAGGATAACCATATGAAAGAGAAGATCATAAAGCTGATTGAAGATGTATTAAAGGTTCCGGCGGGAACCATCACCGAGGATACCATGATCGAAGATGTGGAGCAGTGGGATTCCCTGGCGCATGTCATGATCATCGGACAGTTGGAGGAAGAGCTTGGTGTCAGCATTCCCTTAGACGAAGCCATTGATTTAAAAGGAATGCGTGAACTGTTGGAAAAGGCGGGCTGCGAATGAGTGTTACATTAAGAAAAGTGACAGAGGGAGACCTGGAACAGATCATGCGCTGGCGCATGGATCCGGAGATTACCCGCTATATGAATACGGATCCGAAGCTGACTCTGGAAGGGCAGAAGAAATGGTTTGCCAAAGTGCAGCAGGATCCGGATGTGAGCTACTGGATCATTGAGATCGACGGCACAGCAGCCGGCGTCATCAATTACACAGGGCTGACGAATCCCACAGGAGATCTGGGATGGGCCTATTACGTGGGCGAGAAGAAACTGCGCAGCATCCAGACGGCACTGGCGCTGGAGATGAGTATGTATGACCATGCGTTTCTGGATCTTGGGAAAAATGCGGTATACAGTGATGTATTCACCCTGAATCAGGGTGTCATCCAGCTCCATAAGATCTGCGGCTGTGAAGTCGTGGAAGAGAAAAAAGCCCACGTGGTGAAAAACGGAGCTGCTTATGACGTGACATATATGCGCATGACAGCGGAACACTGGAAAGGGATCCGGGACAGCAAGAAGTACGAACATATTGTATTTCCTTAAGGAGGCACTATTATGAACAAAGAGATCATGATCGGGAATCATAAAATCAGTGAAGATTCTCCCACTTTTGTAATTGCAGAGATGTCTGCGAATCATCTGATGGATTTTGACAGAGCAGTGGCTATCATGCAGGCGGCAAAGGATGCCGGTGCGGATGCTATTAAAATACAGACTTACACCCCGGATACCATCACACTGGACTGTGATGATCCCTGCTTCCAGATCACACAGGGAACCATCTGGGACGGAACCACACTGCACAAGTTGTATGAGACCGCCTATACTCCCTGGGAGTGGCAGCCAAAGCTGAAAAAGATCGCAGAGGAGATGGGACTGGTATTCTTTTCTTCTCCCTTTGATCTGACCAGCATTGATTTTCTGGAAGAGATGGAGGTACCGGTATACAAGGTGGCATCCTTCGAGATTAACGACATTCCTTTCATCCGCAAGATCGCCCGTACCGGCAAGCCGATTATCATGTCTACCGGAATTGCCTATCTGGCGGATATCGAGCTGGCACTGCGTACCTGTAAGGAAGAGGGCAACGAGAATGTGATCCTGTTGAAATGTACCTCCGCTTATCCGGCACCCTATGAGGATATTAATCTGAAGACGATTCCTTCCATGAAGGAAGTCTTTGACTGTGTGGTAGGTCTTTCTGATCATACCATGGGCTGTGCCGTGGCCGGTGCCGGCGTGGCGCTGGGAGCCAAGGTGGTGGAGAAACATCTGACCCTGCGCAGAGCAGACGGCGGTGCGGATGCGGCATTCTCCATGGAACCGGAAGAATTCAAAGAGATGGTGGATCACATCCGCATGATCGAGAAAGCAGTAGGAAAGGTGACCTACGATTTGACACCGAAGCAGAAAAAGAGCAGAGAACATTCCCGTTCCCTGTTCGTGGCACAGGATATGAAGGCCGGGGATGTGTTTACTCCAGAGAATCTGCGGTCTGTGAGACCTTCCTGCGGACTGCATACCAGATATTATGAGGAACTGTTGGGCAAACGGATCACCAGAGATGCCAGGCTGGGAACCCCTATGGACTGGTCTCTTGTGGATTTCACAGAGAAGGAACAGCAGTAAGGAGCGGAAATGTATTATTTTCGTGCGGACGGCAGTGCTGTTACGGGGGCAGGGCATCTGATGCGTTGCCTCACGGTGGCACAGGAATTACAAAAAAGAATAGAGCATCCGGAAGAACTCTGCTTTTTGTGCGCGGAGCAGGCATCTGCGGAACTGTTGCAGAGCTGGAACATGCCGGTGAAAATCCTTGGGACGGATCCTGCCGACCTGGAAGGAGAGCTTTCGGCGCTGGAAGGACTGATCCGTGGAAGCGGGCATGTTTTTCTGGTGGACAGCTATGCGGTGACGGATGCTTATTTGCAGGCATTGCACCGGTTTGGCAGGGTGTATCTGCTGGATGATATGCAGCAGCACGCATTTCCGGTGGACGGTGTGATCAATTACAATCTGTTTGCTTCCCGGGAAAAGTATCGGGAACTGTATGGCAGCAGTACCGGACAGTATCTCGGAGCTGCTTATGTGCCGGTGCGGCAGCAGTTCTGTGAGGCGGCAGCACAGTATATTTTGCAGGATGATGTAACGGATATCCTGATCACCACCGGTGGCGGAGACAAAGACAACATTGCGGGAGAAATCCTGCGGGAACTGTGTGAGCACAGTCTGGCGGGAAAAAATATAAGGTATCATCTGGTGGTGGGAAGGTTTAATCCGAACCGGGAAAAATTGGAGCAATATGCATCGGAGCAAAACAACGTGGTTCTGCATTGCGATGTGAAAGACATGGCGGGACTGATGACGGCCTGTCAGCTGGCGGTGACTGCCGGTGGAACGACAATCTATGAATTGTCAGTTCTGGGAGTGCCTTTTGTCTGTTTTTCTTACGCAGAGAACCAGGAAGGGCTGACGGAATGGCTGGGAAAGCAGGAAATTGCCGGATATGCCGGAAAATGGCATTACACACCGGAAGAGACAAGAAAAGCCATCGGCAGCTGGTGTCGGAATGTCTGTGAGAACAGGGAATTGCGGCAGAGAACCTATGAAGCGGAGAGAATTCTGATCGACGGGCAGGGGGCTGCCCGGATCGCAGAGATCCTGCGGACGGCGGGAGTGGAAGAATAGAAGGATAATATCTGAGGTTTATGAAGAAAAACAGTAGCCGGAAGAGGAAAATTTTATATAGTGTGACAGCAGCTGTTTTGTTCGTGCTGCTTTTGGTACTGTTTTTTCCGGGGGACCGGGAATATCAGAGGATTCCTTATGATGTAGTGTTTCTGGGAGACAGTGTATATGGTCTGTGCCGTGATGAGACATCCATCGCAGCAAAGCTTCAGGAGAAGACAGGTTTAAAATGCTACAACGGTGGGCTGGGAGGAACGGTTCTTGGCAGAGCGGATGCGGAGAGAAGGCTGGGATATACCAAGGATTCCATTTCTGCGGCCGGACTGGTACGTTCCTTTGTGGTGAAGGATTTCGGTGTCCAGAGGACCGTGCACATCCGAGAAGCAGCCACGGATTATTTTGAGGATACTTTGGGAGATCTGGGACAGATCGATTTTGACCAGGTGAAGATCCTGTTTATCGGTTCCGGACTGAATGATTATCACTCAGGCACTCCCATCGAATCCACGGCAGATCCGTATGATGAATATACCTACTGTGGAGCTATCCGCAGTATTGTGAAGGAGTTGCGGGAAGCCTATCCGGAGCTGCGCATTATCTTCATCACCCCACCCTATACCTGGTATACGGATCCGGAACTGACCTGTGAGGAATATGATCTGGGCGGTGGTGTGCTGGAGGATTATGTCAATGCGGAAATCGGGCTGTGTGAGGCTTTGAATGTAGAAGTCATAGACATCTATCATGACTATTATCCACATGACACCTGGGATGATCTGTATCTCTATACCGATGACGGCCTGCATCCCAATGAGGCCGGCAGAGAGAAGATCGCACAGACGATCGCGGAAAGACTAAATAAGGAGTGACAGACGGATGAAGACCCCGTGGGATTTTTTTCAATCTAGTAGAACAAAAATAAAAAATACATGGAAGATCGCCTTTCTCTCAGCGTTTGTACTGGGGATTCTGATCCATCTGCCGGTGATGATTTCGGATATTCCGAATCATGACGGCCTGAGCAGTATGTATTTTGATCAGAATATGATCACTTCCGGACGATGGTTTCTGTCTGTGGCATGCGGCTTTTCTTCGTATTTTACCATTCCGTGGATCATTGGTCTGATCGGTCTGCTCTGGCTGGCGCTGACGGCGGTGGCATTGACGGAACTGCTGGAACTTGCAGACCCGTTGGTAATCATGGCAGTGAGCGGATTGCTAGTTTCTTTTCCGGCACTGGCATCCACTTTTGCCTATGTGTTTACCATGGATGGTTATATGATGGCACTGTTTCTCGCAATTCTGGCAGTGCTTTTTACGAAAAAACAGAAAAAAGGCTGGCTGGCCGGGGCGGTATGTCTTGCGTTCAGTATGGGGATCTATCAGGCATATCTGCCCTTTGCCATTCTGCTGTGCGTATATGTGATCCTGCTCTTTTTTATGGAAGAGAAGGGCTGGAAGACGAAAGCGTTCTATGTACTTCGTTACCTGGGCATGGGAGTTGCCGGAGCCGCATTGTATTACGTAATCCTGCAGATTCTGTTGAAATTACAGGGAAAGGTGCTGGATACCTATCAGGGGATCAATTCCATGGAGCAGGGAGGTTCCGGTCTGGGGCTGTTTGCAACGATCCGGGGAATGTATGTTGATTTTCTGGCATTTACGGTGCATGGAAATGTGCTGGTGAACAATATTTTCTCTTTTACGGCCTGTGCGGCACTGGTGCTTCTGGTGGCTTATCTGCTGGTGAGAAGCATGCTGCGAAGAAAATGGTGGAAGAATCCGGCATTTTTCGTTATAATAATTCTGTTGGCGGCGGGACTTCCGCTTTTGACCAATGTGATTCTGGTGATTTCTCCGAATCTGACCTATCATTTGCTGATGCGGTATCAGTGGGTATTATATCTGATCCTGATGCTGGCATTTGTGGACAGATATGCGTCGGAGGACGGGAAAACAGATATCGGGATCCAGTGGGTGGCATTACTGGCGGCCGGAATCCTGGTATTCAATTATGGAGTATCGGATAATATCGGATATTCCAATCTGGAGAAAAAATACGAGAAGACCTATGCGTACTGTGTACGTCTGCTGGACAGGATCGAGCAGACGGAAGGGTACTATCAGGGAATTCCCATTGCATTGGTGGGTGTCATCGGGTATGATGAATTCCCCACTACGGATATTACCGGAAAAGTCACGGACGGTATGATCGGTCTCAGCGGAGACTATCTGATCTATAAGGGAGCGGATTATCAGGCATTTATGCAGAACTATCTGGGCGCAACCCTGAATTTTCTGGATCCGGATACTGTGGGTGAGATTTATATGACGCAGGAATACATTGACATGGATACTTTTCCGGGAGCGAATTCCACCAGGGTTGTGGATGGAATCCTGTATGTCAAGACCGAGAACTGCGGAAGGGATTAGAGGATGTCATTATTATCGATTGTTTTACCGGCATATAACGAAGAACAGAATATTGCCAATACCGCAAAAGTACTGGGGGAACTGCTGGAACAGCACGGGATCGATTATGAGCTGGTATTTATCAGTGATGGTTCGAAGGACGGAACCTTTGAACGTATTAAGGAAGAATCGGCCAAGAATCCGAGAGTACGGGGAGCGGAGTTTTCCCGGAATTTCGGAAAGGAAGCTGGAATTTTTGCAGGCCTGGAGCTGACTACGGGGGATGCGGTGATCGTTATGGACTGTGATCTGCAGCATCCGCCTGAGGTGATTCCACAGATGTGGGAAAAATGGCAGCAGGGTGCCGAGATCGTGGAAGGTATCAAGGCCGACCGCGGTAAGGAGAGTCTGGGATATAAGTTGTCTGCCGGACTTTTTTACAAGATCATGAGCAAACTGATCAAGATGGACATGAATGCTTCTTCCGATTTCAAACTTCTGGACAGAAAAGTAGTACAGGTCCTGTTGGAACTGCCGGAGCGCAATACCTTTTTCCGGGCGTTGACCTTCTGGGCAGGGTTCCGTACGGAGACTGTGGAATATGAAGTACAGGAGCGGAAATACGGACAGAGCAAGTGGTCCTTCTGGAGTCTGATGAAATATGCCATTACCAATGCCACTTCCTTCAGCACACTGCCATTGCAGCTGGTGACGATCATGGGCGGGGTATCCATCCTGTTCAGTGTGATCCTGGCGATTCAGACCCTGGTGCGCTATCTGATGGGAACGGCGGTGGAAGGTTTTACCACGGTGATCCTGCTGATCCTCATTATTGGCGGATTTATTATGTTAAGCCTTGGTGTGATTGGCCATTATATTGCCAGAATCTATGAAGAAGTCAAGGGAAGACCGAAATATATTATCAGTCATGTGACGGAAAATGTGCCTGGGACAGCTGTAGGAAGCTGGAAGCGGGAACATAGAGAAAGCTAAAAGACAGTAGAAAAGAGGATGTGTTATGAGAGAGATTGATATTAAGTTTAACGTACCGCCTTATGTGGATAAAGCCGCAGATTACATTCAGGAATGTGTAAAAAATCAGAAGATCTGCGGAGATGGAGAATATACGAAAAAATGTAATGCCTGGATCGAGGAGAGGACCGGAGCCGGTAAATGCCTGCTGACGACCTCCTGCACCCATGCGACAGAACTGGCAGCACTTTTGTGTAACATTCAGCCCGGGGACGAAGTGATCATGCCTGCTTACACCTTCGTATCCACCGCAGATGCCTTTGTACTGCGCGGTGCGGTTCCTGTGTTCGTGGATATCCGCCCGGATACCATGAACATTGACGAGACACTGATCGAGGATGCCATCACGGAGAAGACGAAAGCCATCGTTCCGGTGCATTATGCCGGTGTGGCCTGCGAGATGGACACCATTATGGACATCGCAAAAAGACATAACTTAAAGGTAGTAGAGGATGCCGCACAGGGTGTACTGGCATCTTACAAGGGAAAAGCACTGGGAACCATCGGTGACTTCGGTGCCTACAGCTTCCATGAGACCAAAAACTACAGCATGGGTGAGGGCGGAGCACTGCTGATCCGTGATAAGAAGGACGTGGAAGAAGCGGAGATCATTAGGGAGAAGGGAACCAACCGCAGCAAGTTCTTCCGGGGCCAGATCGATAAATATACCTGGGTAAATTACGGATCTTCCTATCTTCCCAGTGATATGAATGCGGCTTATCTCTATGCACAGCTGGAGATCGCTGATGAGATCAATGAGGCAAGACTTGCCTGTTGGAACCGCTATTATGAGCAGCTGCTTCCCTTAAAGAAAGCGGGAAAGATCGACCTGCCCACCGTACCGGAAGGCTGTGTGCATAATGCGCATATGTTCTACATCAAGGCAAGAGATCTGGAACAGAGAACAAGATTTATCAGCTATATGAAGGAGAACGGTGTGCTTACGGTATTCCATTATATCCCGCTGCATACTTCTCCCGCAGGACAGAAGTTCGGTCGGTTCCACGGCGAGGACCGTTATACTACCAGAGAGAGCGAGCGCCTGGTAAGACTTCCCATGTACTATGGGCTGACACTGGATCAGGTGGATTTCATCTGTGGACTGGTGAAAAACTTTTTTGAATTAGAGGAGCAGTAACATGCAAAAAATTGGCAGAGCGTCTGCACAGGTTGCAGGCAGATTTCTGTTCCTGGGTGTCTCCGTGCAGATTCTTCTGGGAATCTGCTGGGGCGTCAGATCCTTTGGAATTTTTCCGGAATTCGGCGATAGCTACACATGGCTGAAAGCGTCAGAGACACTTGTGTGTGATGACTACATGGGGATCGGCTACCCTCTTTTTCTGATGCTTGTAAAAGGGATAGAATCCATAAGTTCTATCCCTTATACTTTTTTTGTATATACGGTACAGATCCTGATTGCATTTTATGCCGGTGTAGTATTTTTACGGGCATGCGGAGTGACAGGGAAAAAGATATTTTTGTGCTGGGGAAGCCTGGCGCTTCTGACCTTTCCCTGTGCCATGCAAAGTCATCTGGCCGTATTGCCGAATTCTCCGGGATATTCCTTTTTACTGCTGGAACTGTCGGCGGTGATCCGGATCCTGCGGCAGGATGCTGTGGCGGAGGATGCTGTGGCGGAGGATGGTGAGACGACAGCGCCGGCCAGACCGTTACATGGTCTGTTCGAAGCCGGAATCTGGTGGGCGCTCAGTACACTGTGTGTGGTGGAGAATCTGTATCTGGGGCTGGTACCGCTTATTGTTCTGTGGCTGATACATCTGTGGCAGCTACGGAGCAGAAAGACGGAGAAAAAGAGAGTAGGCCGGGAACTTTTGCTCCTTCTGGCAATGGCGGGAATTTTATTCACGCTGGTGCCCATGTGGCAGACACCGGGCAGCTATGGGAAGGCGGAGAATACGGTGAGCGCCGCCATGATGCGCCGGTTCAGCTGGACGCATATGAGAGAGGAAGAAGAATACGATGAATGGCCGGAACAGCTACGTACCTGGATGACCTGGAAAGAGATGAGGAATGCCGGGTATTATGCGGGAACCATGGAGTCCGGCATACAAAAGACGTTGGAGGATCGTTTCGGCAAGGCGGAAGCACAGAAGATATTCAGAGAGTATGCCGAGTATCATCTGAAGACGTATACTTCCGACAATATCCATCAGATCGCCTGGGATTGCCTCGGATATGCCATGCCTACGGTACTGTTGCAGCTGCTGTTGGACGGCAGGGGATATGACTCCTTCTCTGGCAGAAATGTAGACATTATGATGACGGGAGATCCAAGGCTGACAGAGCTTTTGTTAAAATACAGCAGCTGGTGGTTCCTGTCGGGAATCGCTGTTGTGGTCGTGAGCGGCATGATATGCGGGATCATTGCCATGCTCCGACAGAAAAAAGAAAAAACAGTACCGGACAGAAGCCTGTTCTGGAAGATATCAGGAGTCTGTGTGATCACTGCGGCAGGCATGATCCTGTGGTATACCATGCGGGATGCCGGATGCCTGGATTACAAGAACGGATTGCTGCCGGGTTCTCTGTGGCTTGTGGGAATGATCCTCTGGACCGATAGGACCATAAGCGCCGGAGATACAGAAGACAACCCGGAGAAATAATAGAATTGTGACAGCAGAAACGCGGGAAGGAGGAACCATGACGAAGATGACAACAAAAGTGAAAACGCAGAAATCAGAAAAAGCCTGGTTCTTTCTGGGAGCGTTGGCAGTATTTTTTATGGGAGTTCCGTATCTTGTATTAGGGAAGGACTCTGTGTTCGTGTATCACGATCAGCTGGACGGTGAGGTGATCGCCTATCTTCTGCAGGCAAGACATCTGTGGGATGGCAGCGGTGTATTGCCGGAATTCATGAACGGTGCAGCAAAAACAGCGCTTACCATGCCGGCCCCCGCCTGTGTGCTGTTATACCGGTGGCTGCCTGCGGAACTGGCACTGGCCTGTATGCAGGTGGCTGGCAGCTTTGCCGGATATCTGGGAATGTTCTGCCTGCTTGGATGGGCCGGAGAAACATCGGAAACACTGCGGAGAAGAAAAGGACTTGTCGGTTTCATAGCCATGCTGACCGGATGTATGTATGCGTATCTGCCGTTTTTGCCGGTGTACGGGCTGTCCCAGTATGGATTGCCGCTGTTAATGTATTGTGTACTGCGACTGGGGGAAAAGGACAGACCGAAGAATTTTCGGATTCTCTGTTATTTTTATGTACTGCTTTTCGGATGTAATTCTTCCCTGGTGTTATCCGGTTTTGCTGTGCTGGGAATCTGGGCGGTATGGGAGATCGTCACACTGGTGGACAAAAGGAAACAGTTCTCCGCCGGACAGGCTGCAGCCTGGGGGATTTTGCTGCTTACGTATATCGTTGAGAACGGTTCGTTATTGCTTCAGCTGTCCGGAGGACAGGGAGAAGAGATTTCTCACAAATCGGAATATCTGCTCAGCCCGGTGGACTTTTTCAGTCAGTTGAAAACAAACCTCCTGCAGGGAGGACAGCACAGTGTGGATTATCATGGACTGATCCTCGTGGTGCTGTTGATGACAACAGTTGTTTTATTTTTCCTAAATCGGGCAACGAAGAAGGACATAGCGGATAAAAAGAATGTACCTGAGGGCGGAGAAAAACGGTTATGGAAAGCCGTGGGCCTGTCACTGGCCGTTATTGCAGGCTTTGCGGCAGTGGCCGCACTGTGGGACAGCAGTATCGGAATCGCTATCCGTTCCAGTCTGGGTGCTCTGAAGGGCTTTCAGGCCAACAGAGTCCTGTGGCTGAGTCCCTGCCTGTGGTATTTTATTCTGGGGTGCAGCCTGTTATTGCTGACGGAACAGCTCCCGGAAAGAGACACAGGAGCGGAGAAAACAGGGAACGGACGCAGGAACGGTGTGATCCCGGGGATCATCGTAATGGCCGCAATGCTTCTTACCGTGGCAACAGCCGGGAAGATTTTGCTGGAGAGCAATCTGAAGCCCAATCTGCAAAAACTGGTGAACCGGAATTATGCAGCCATGAGCTTCCGGGATTATTATGCCGTGGATGTGCTGGATCAGGTACAGGAGTACCTGCGGGAGAATACCGGGGAAGAACCACAGGATTACCGGGTCGTAAGTCTGGGGATCGATCCCGCTGCGGCATTGTATCATGGATTTTACTGTCTGGACGGCTATTCAAATAACTATTCTCTGGAGTACAAGCACCGTTTCCGGGAGATCATTGCACCGGAGCTGGACAAGAGTGAATATCTGGAAGACAGCTTTGACCATTGGGGGAATCGTTGCTATTTGTTCAGCGCGGAATGCCCCGGCTATTATACGATCGAAAAAGGCGGCTTTTATTTTCAGGACTATACGATCGATGCGGAAAGTCTGAGGCAGCTGGGCGGAAGCTATCTGTTGTCGGCAGCCTATATCGATCACAGTGAGGATACCGGTCTGGAACTGATGAGGCCGGAGGCCTTTGAGACAGAGAACAGCTATTACCGCATTTATCTCTATCGGGTAATGGATAATGAATAATAACGGAGATGGGAAGATTCCTATGATTGGACAGGAAAAACGGGATAAATGGAAAAAAATCCTGCCGGAACTGCTGGCAGTAATATTGTGCCTGGTATTGATGGGTGCGGGAGCCAGCCGGAAGGAAGGCTATCACATGGACGAACTTCTGAGCTTTGAACTGGCAAATGCCAAGTATAATCCCTGGATCGTACCTACCCAGCCGGAAGGGCGTCTGGCCAAATTCGTGGACGAGGAGATCGAGGGGGACAGTGCGGGAGAGACTCTGGAGAATCTGAAAAATACAGTAACAGATGTGCTTAGGAACCGGGGAAACAGCAAGCTGTTGTCTTATAAAGCAGATGTCTATGAGGAACCGGTCTGGATCACGGACCGGCAGTTTCAGGATTATGTTACGGTGGATCAGAAAGATGCCTTTGATTACCTGTCGGTTTATTTTAATGTAAAAGATGACAATCATCCGCCGGTACATTTTATGCTGTTGCATACCATGAGTTCTGTCTTTCGGGGAACATTGTCACCGTGGCTTGGATGCAGCATCAATCTGGTCTGTCTGGGAATTACATTGTGGCTTTTACTGCGGCTGGGGAGACAGCTGGCAGATGTGTTTTCCCTGGAAGGAAAGGGAAGACAGCTGGGGATCCTGGCGGTGCTTCTCTATGGAATGAGTACCGGAGCACTGGCTACGATGCTGCTGATCCGTATGTATGGGCTGCTTTCCTGTCTGTGTGTCGCCCTGTTTTCCGTCCATGTGGAAAAATGGAAGAATAACGGATTTGACAAGAAAAACAAGGGCCTTATCGCTATTACGGTGCTGGGTTTCCTGACACAGTATTTTTTCCTGTTTTACTGCCTTCTGCTGGCGGCGGTTACCGCAGTGATCCTGCTGTACCGGCACAGGAACAAAGAATTATGGTGCTATATCCGGTCCATGGTGATCGCTGCAGTGATCGGACTGGTATTGTTCCCTTTTGCAATTTCGGATGTGTTCTCCAGCGGAAGAGGGACGGAAGCGCTCGGCAATCTGGCCTCCGGATTTGCCGGTTACGGACAGAGACTGGCTGCATTTGGCAGAATTCTGGCGGATCGGACAGTGGGAGCGCCTCTTCTGACCGGCGGATGTGCCGCCGGCGCATTCCTCCTTCTGGGAAAGCTGTATCTGAGCTTCCGGGCCGGGAAACAGGAACAGAAAGGTGAAAATTCCGGAAGAGATGCGGCCTGGATGCTGATGGTGCCGGTGGCCGGATATTTTCTGCTGGCATCCCGCATGTCACCGTATCTGGTGGACCGCTATATTATGCCTTTGTTTCCGTTTGTGGCATTGCTGCTTGCTTTGCTATTGTGTCTCCTTGGAAAAAAACTGACAGAGATCTCCGGATGGAAAGAACAGATCGTGGGAGGCATGCTGGTGCTGTTGCTCGTGGTGGTACAGGGGCTGCGGCTTGCGGCCTATGATGGGGAATACCTCTATCAGGGATATGCCAGACAGGAAGCATTGGCGGAAGAATATGAGGAGTTCCCATGCATCTGCGTTTATGCGGGAGTGGGCTATTATGAGAACCTGCCGGAATTTATGCGTTACACCAAAACTTTGCTGGTAACGGCAGAGGAACTGAAGGAACGTAAGGATACGGAATCCGTGGAGGCACTGGACCGGGTGATCGTATTGATCAAACCGGGTGTGGATAAAGAAGCAACAGTGTCTGTGCTCCGGGATAAGTATGGTTATACGTCGGAGGAACTTCTGCTTTCGGAAGGCGTGCACGGAGATATGATATATATGTTTTCCAGATAAGGAATGAAATGATAAGAAGACAGAAATGAGGTTGAAACATGATCGCAGTTCGTTTGCTGTGGCTTGCCGTTCTGCTGGTAGCGATACCGGCATGGGTGGGAAATTGTTTTTTAAATGTGGATAAACCCTGTAGAAATCCGGTATTTCTGTGGATTAGCGGTCAGATGCTGCTATGGGCGGGATTTCAGGTGATCTGTGTGCCGGTGATCCTGTTGGAAGGCCGTATGTGGATGGTGACCGTAGCTTATTGCGGCTACATCCTGGTGTTGCTGGCAGCGGCAACGGTCCGGTATTTCCGGCAGTCCCGTACTCTGCGGGCAGTCCGGGAAGCAAAGCCGGAGAAAGCAGAGATTATTTTGTGGGTGCTGGCTGGTGTGCTTTTATTGGTGCAGCTGGTATTGGCAGTGCTGATGGTCTACGGTGATGGTGATGATGCCTATTATGTGGCAATCTCCGCAGCGGCAGAGGAATCCGGCAGGATGTATCAGAAGATCCCTTATACGGGAATGCATACGGAACTGGATGTGAGACACGGGCTGGCACCTTTTCCCATCTGGATCGCATGGCTGGCCCAGATGACCGGCATCACTACGGTGATCGTGGCGAAGACTCTGGTGCCGGTCGCTCTGATCTCTATGACTTACGGAGTATTTTATCTTCTGGGAAGCAGGGTATTATTCGCAGGAGAGGGCGCATACCGGAAGAAATGGGCATTGCCTGCATTTTTACTCTGTACGGAAGTGCTGGTGCTTTTCGGAGATTATTCTTATTATACTGTAGAGAATTTTATGATTGCCAGGAGCAGACAGGGGAAGGCTGCATTGGGAAGTATCCTGATCCCCATGATATTTTTCCTGCTGCTGACACTGCTTCGAAAAATACAGGAAGAACAGAAGATCACTGTCGGTTTCTGGGTGCTGTTGGGATCTGTGATGACGGCCTGCTGTCTGGCCAGTACCATGGGAGCATTGCTGGCATGCATGCTGGTGGGAACGGCCGGGCTCTGTGGTGCGGTCAGTTACAGAAAATGGAAACTCATACTGCCATTGATCGGCTGTTGTATTCCCTGCATTGTGTATGCCGGAATGTATTTGCTGTTGGGATGATAGGACCGGAGGAGAAGAATGGATGCTTTAAAGCTGTTTCAGGAATATATGGGGACCGGACTGATCGTTCTGTGGTTCCTGGTGAGTCTGCTGTATCTGTGGCTCACAGAGAAAAGAAAATATATCCGGGTGATGTTTCTTTATGTGCCGTTAGTATTGCTGCTTGTCTTTTTTAATCCGCTGGTGGCGAAGATCGTCTCTCAGATGGCGGATGGGGAAATCTATTACCGGATCCTGTGGTTGTTGCCTGTGACACCGGTGATTGCTTTCGGTACGGTGCAGCTTTGTGGAAAACTCGCCGGTAGAAAAAGATATGTGGGGATAACGTTGGCTATTGTGCTGTTTACGATATCCGGCAGTCTGATCTACAGGAATCCCAATTTTCAGAAGGCGGAAAATGCGTATCATGTACCCCAGAGCGTTGTGGATATCTGTGATACCATTGAGGTTCCGGGCAGAGAAGTCATGGCGGCATTCCCGGGAGAACTGCTGCAGTATGTGAGACAGTATTCCAATGTGATTTGTATGCCCTATGGCCGGGACATTATGGTGAGCAAGTGGACGGTGCAGAATGATCTTTATGATGTTATGGAGCAGGAGGTCATTGATGCACAGGAGCTGGCAGAACTGGCCAGAGAAGAGGCCTGTGCCTATGTGATCCTGTCGGAAGATAAAAAACTGGTGGGGAAGATGCAGAATCAGGAATTTGAAGAATTCGGAAGAATGCACGGATATGTGATCTACAAAGATTCCACAGTGGATCTGTATTACTTTATGAAGGAATGAGATTTCAGGGAAAAACAAGTGACTCCCGGAGCAGCAAAGTAACTGGCTGCTTCGGGAGCCTTTTTTGACCGGAATTATTTTTCCTGGGATGCATAATCCTTGGAATAGTAATTCAGGAAGTATTCAAAACGTTTGGCGATGAGCTTACGTCCTTTTACATTCAGGTGCAGATTGTCAACAAGATATTCATCGGCATTGTCTTCGGTAATGCTGCCGTACAGGTTATCCATGAAGGATACGCTGTGGATATTGGCGGAGTAACATTCCTTGATCACATAAGTGGATAAGACATCACGGCCGTTGTAAATATACATATCGGAGCTTACATAGTCGCCGTTCTCATCCACAGCATATGCATAGGTCGGAGACATAACGATAATGCGGATCTGGGGGTAATAGTTCTGCAATACTTCAATGCTGGCCTCCAGATTGCCGGTAAACTGCGTGGGATCCGTGGGATTCTCATCACTGTACATGGCATTGCCGGACAGATAATCGGTAGCATCATACATAATGGCAACGGTGTCGATCGTGTTGAAATCCAGAGTTTTCAGTGTGTTGATTACTTCCTCTGCTTCGGCCGGTGTCTTGTCGCCCAGAGCATTGGCTGCATCGGTGTAGTAGCCATCCAGAGGAACCCCAACGGCCAGGTTCACCAGCCAGTAGAGACAGTAAGCATCCATGGGAGCAACGGTGGGGTCGTAGTTTAACTGCTGTGCAGCAAGGTAACTTCCGCTGATGGAACAGTTATAAACGGTGGTATCGGTCTCTTTGGCAATCAGATTGGCCAGATTGTCGGAAGAGTCCCTGTCATCTGCGAAGGGAGCATTTCCGAAGACAACGATATTGGAAGCATCATTAATGATCATCTGACCGTTTTCGTCGGTCAGGGGAAGGATGGAATCCCAACTGTCGTCGTAGGAACCCTGTCCGTCCTTGAAGATGTCGGACTGGCTGATCCTCTGTCCCCAGTGTGTGACGCGGTATCCTACCACGCCGACAACAATAAGAAGCACGAGAGCAAACAGTACGTGAAAATTCAGAAAGCGCCGGATACCGGCAGGGGCCACAGACTCTTCGCCCTCAGGGATTTCTTCATCGGCATCTACGTAAAGGTCTTCTATGTCGTCATCGGAATCGGTATGGAAATTGTGCACAGAACCGGAACGAGTATTCCCGGAATGGAAATTATCAGAATCTGTGTCTTGCATTGTGTCGTTTTCCAGATCTACAATCTCAATATCCGGCATGTCATTCACAGAAGATGCGTGGATATTATGGTTGTTATTGTTTCGTTTCATGTATTCTCTCCGTTTCAGGTAATTCAATAATGTAGTGGTAAAAAGAGTTATATTGATTTTACTATTATACGAAAAGAAAGTCCATAATATTAGAAAGATTTAAGAAATTCTGAAGAAATGGGTGAATGCCTTGATGTGGGGAAAATACAATGCTATAATGTTACGGAATTGTTACACCGAGAATTATGAGCAGAAGGGATAGATCAGATGAAAAAATTATTTAACCATACAAAACGTCCGGACCGTAACTGGGAAGAAGACGTACAGGATGGTTACGATTGGGACGAGGAAGAATATACCGGAGAAGAAGACGGCGAGGAATACTATGCCGACGAAGAAGAGTATCCGGAAGAGACTGACGGCGAAGAGTACTATGCCGATGAGGAAGAACACACCGGAGAAGACGATGGCGAGGAATACTATGCCGATGAAGAAGAGTATCCGGAAGAGACTGACGGCGAGGAATACTATGCCGACGAAGAAGAGTATCCGGAAGAGACTGACGGCGAAGAGTACTATGCTGATGAGGAAGAGTACACCGGAGAAGAAGACGATGAGGAGTACTACGCCGATGAGGAAGAGCACACCGGAGAAGAAGACGGTGAGGAGTACTACGCTGATGAGGAAGAGTACACCGGAGAAGAAGACGGTGAGGAGTACTACGCCGATGAGGAAGAGCACACCGGAGAAGAAGACGGTGAGGAGTACTATGCCGATGACGTGGAGTACATCGAAGAGAGTGACGATGAAGAGTATTATGCCGACGAGGATTACGAGGAAGAGCCGGCTCCCACGGGCAGGAGAAAGACCGGGGGCAAAAAGCAGGGCGGAATCGCTGTAATCTGGACAAAATTCCTGAACCTGAGTACCATGGACCGGATCATGGCAGCTACCGGAGCGGCGGTACTGATTCTGGCTATCGTGACCGGAAGTGTCTATGCCAGTGCCCGGGCAGTGGATGGACAGGTATCGGAGTTCGTCAGCGTGGGAACACAGCTGGACGGCATCCAGATGATCGGTGAGCAGGGACTTCTGGCAGTGGCAGACGCACAGATGGCAAAGATCGCGGCAGCCAATGCGGTAGAAGAAGATCCGGAAGAACAGAAGGAATATGAAGAGGCAGAGTACACCAACGGCGGTACGGTAGAACTGGAGCTGGTCTCTGTACAGAAGGATCTGAAGATCAAATTTAACAATAAAAAGACCGGCAAGCTGATCTCCAACGTACCCTTCAGCGTAACCATCACAGATCCCAACGGCAAGACCGAGACCTGGACTGATGACGATATGGACGGTATTATCTATAAAAAGGGTATTACACCGGGGAATTATTCCGTAGCGGTAAACGCACTGACGGATGATAAATACAAGGACTATGTTCTGCCGACAGCAGCACAGAAAGTAGAAGTAAAGAAAAATATCGCCTATAAAAAGGTCGATGTCTCCAATGAGATCAAGAAAGAATCTGAGATCAATGCTGCAAAAGAGGATACACAGATCAAGGATACTACTGTAGAGTCCACACTGCAGGATACTGTGCAGTGGGTGGCAAGTACCGCAACTGCCAATACCTATAAAGAAGTATCCAAGGATACCATTACCGATCCGGAGACCGTAACGGTGGCTTACAGCGGTAAGTTCCTGCGGATGGCAGAAGTGTCTCCTACAGCAGAACCAACAGCGGAACCAACAGCGGAACCGACAGCAGAACCTACAACAGAGCCCACAGCAGAACCTACAAAAGAACCGACAGTATCCCCGACTGCAGAGCCCACAGCGACTCCGACAGTAACCCCGACGGCAACAGCAACCCCGACGGCAACAGCAACCCCTACAGCGACTCCGGCGGCAACAGCAACCCCGACAGCGGCCCCTACGGCAACTCCTACAGCGACTCCTACGGCAACCCCTACAGCGACTCCGGCGGCGACAATTACTCTGGATAAAACGGCAGTGACGACTTATCAGAAGGCAACGGATACAGTTACCGCAAAAGTCAGCGGAAGTGGAACCGTAAGTGCGGCTTCCAGCGATACCGGTATAGCAACTGTGGCTGTAAGCGGCAAGACCATTACTATCACCGGTGTGAAAGCGGGAAGTGCTACGGTAACGGTAACGTATACAGAAGGCAGCAACAAGGTGGAAGCCAAGTGCACAGTAACTGTAAAGGCTTCCAATGCGAGAGAAGATAAAACTACCAAGCTGAAAGACAAGAGCGGTGTACAGCTGTATGTACAGGATGGTGACAGCTATCGTGAAGCAGTCTATGCGGATTACTTTACTGCCTCTAAGTTCTTTATCAAAGGTGATGTGAAATACACCGGATGGCAGACACTGGACGGAAAGCTTTATTTCTTTACAGCGGATGGCAGCAAGGTTACCGGAGAACAGGTCATTCAGGGCGCAAAATACAATTTTGCCAGTGACGGATCTCTGGTAGTTGGTTCCGGCACCATGGGAATCGATGTGTCCAAGTGGAATGGAAAAATTGACTGGAACGCCGTGAAGAATTCCGGTGTCAGCTACGTGATCATCCGTGTGGGTTATCGCGGTTCCTCTCAGGGAGCACTGATCGATGACCCTACCTTCAAGACCAACATCAAGGGAGCTACGGCAGCAGGACTGAAAGTGGGTGTATACTTCTTTACCCAGGCAGTGGATGAGGTCGAGGCAGTACAGGAAGCCTCCATGGTACTGGATCGTATCAGCGGTTACAAGATTTCCTATCCGGTATTCCTGGATGTGGAAGGAAGCGGCGGAAGAGGTGATAAGATCGATTCCGCTACCAGAACGGCAGTATGTAAGGCATTCTGCAATACCATTCAGAATGCAGGATACACCGCAGGTGTGTATGCCAACAAGACCTGGCTCAGCCAGAAGATGGATGCAAGTGCACTGAGTGGCTACAAGATCTGGCTGGCCCAGTATGCAGCAGCACCCACCTACACCGGACGCTATGATCTGTGGCAATACAAATCCACAGGAAAAGTCAGCGGCATCAGCGGCAATGTGGATCTGAACCTCAGCTACCTGGGATATTAACATCAGCAATGACCAGCCGGTGAGACTGCTTGCAGGCGGAACCGGCTGGCCATTAGCTGATGAAACACACATGAGCATGTAGGACGATAGTCCGGAATGCGAATGGGTGTCACGGATCCGAGAGCACGAAGTGCGGAGGAGCCGTGTTGATATCCTGCTCGTTTTATGGTAAAATACCCCTATCTATAACAAAAAATGTGCGCTGTGCGCAGAACGGAGAAAAAATGAGAACTTATCTGGTAACAGGAGGGGCCGGTTTTATCGGTTCCAACTATATTCATTACATGTTTAAAAAATACGATAATGAAATCCGTATCATCAACGTGGATGCACTGACCTATGCAGGCAATCTTGAGAATCTCAAGGACGTGGAGAAGCGTGAGAACTACACCTTTGTCAAGGCTAATATCTGTGACAAGGATGCCATCAGCAAAATTTTCGCAGAGAATGATATCGACCGTGTGGTACATTTTGCGGCAGAAAGCCATGTAGACAGAAGTATCCGCAACCCGGAGATCTTCGTACAGACCAATGTCCTGGGTACTGCAGTGATGCTGAACTGTGCCAAGGCAGCCTGGGAGCTTCCCGATGGCAGCTTCAAAGAAGGCAAGAAGTTCCTGCATGTATCTACAGATGAGGTCTACGGATCTCTTCCCGATGATGACAATGCATTCTTCTATGAGACCACTCCGTATGATCCCCACAGCCCTTACTCCGCAAGTAAGGCAAGCTCGGACATGCTGGTGAAGGCATATATGGATACCTATCATTTCCCTGCCAACATTACCAACTGCTCCAACAATTACGGTCCTTTCCAGTTCCCTGAGAAGCTGATCCCTCTGATCATCAATAATGCATTGCATGGCAAAAAGCTTCCGGTCTACGGTGACGGTAAGAACGTCCGTGACTGGCTGTATGTGGAAGACCATGCTAAGGCTATCGATATGGTACAGGAACAGGGAAGACTGTTCGAAACCTACAATGTGGGCGGACATAACGAGAAGCAGAATATCGAGATCATCCACATTATCATTGAGACTCTGCAGGAGATGCTTCCGGATTCCGATCCCCGCAAGGCGCATATTAACAACGACCTGATCACTTACGTGGAGGATCGTAAGGGACATGACAGAAGATATGCCATTGCACCGGACAAGATCAAGGCAGAGATCGGCTGGTATCCCGAGACCATGTTCAAGGAAGGCATCCGCAAGACCATCGCCTGGTACTTCGAGCATGAAGACTGGATGAATAATGTGACCAGCGGTGATTACCAGAAGTACTACAATGAGATGTACGAAGAAAAGTAAAGAATACCTGTTAAATGGGAACGATGAACGTCGTTCCCATTCGGTGTGTTAAAAAACAAGTAAAAAGAAGCCCGAAAAGGGCGGATCGGAGGACGAAATGAAAGGAATTATACTGGCGGGAGGTTCCGGAACCAGACTGTATCCCCTGACAAAAGCGATTTCCAAGCAGATCATGCCGGTGTACGATAAACCCATGATCTATTATCCCCTGTCAACACTGATGCTGGCAGATATCAGAGAGGTATTGATCATCTCCACCCCAAGAGACCTTCCGGTATTTCAGGAATTGCTGGGAGACGGCAGCCAGCTGGGCATGCACCTGGAATATGCGGTGCAGGATCAGCCCCGCGGGCTGGCAGATGCCTTTATCATCGGTGCGGATTTCATCGGTAATGACAGAGTGGCACTGGTACTGGGAGATAATATTTTCTACGGACAGAGCTTTTCCGCAGTATTGCGCAGAGTAGCTGCCAGAGAAAAGGGCGCAACTATTTTCGGCTATTATGTGCGTGATCCCAGAGAATACGGTGTAGTGGAATTTGATGAGAACGGCAAGGCACTTTCCATCGAGGAGAAGCCGGAGCATCCCAAGAGCAATTATGCGGTTCCCGGACTGTATTTCTATGACAATGCTGTAGTGGAGATCGCAAAGAATGTAAAGCCCTCTGCAAGAGGAGAGATTGAGATCACCAGCATCAACAACGAGTACCTGAACAGAGGCAGTTTACAGGTAGAGACACTGGGAAGAGGCTTTGCATGGCTGGATACCGGCAATCATGATGCCCTTCTGGATGCGGCAGATTTTGTGGCGGCTTTCCAGAAGAGACAGGGTCTGTACATTTCCTGTATTGAAGAGATCGCTTTCAAGCGAGGATTCATTGACAAAGAGCAGCTGCTTGCTCTGGCAGAGCCGCTGCTTAAGACGAACTACGGAAAATATCTGGTAGAGGTAGCAAATGGACTCTAAGCTGCGGAAAATGGCGATTCTGGCCTCCATGGCGGTGATCCTGCTGGTGGCACTGCTGGTCATGTATGTCAACAGGGAGCAGTTTACGGCAGCTTCCGGACCGCCGGCATCCGGCACTCAGAATGCCGGAGCGGGTGACAGTGCATCTCCGGCGGAAAATGGCGATCAGGCAGAAGAGACGGTCTCACCGGATGGTCAGATCGGCAATGATCTGAAGGCATTTTTAAAAGATAATACGTTTTTTGATCAGGAAGTAAATCCAATTCTGGAAGCTGCAAAGGATAACAGCAACCGTCTATCTCTGGTAGCCACCTCCATAGAAAAGGATCTGCGGATCCAGATCGTGGACAACGAAGGAAGTCCGGTGACCGGGGAGAGCTTCTACGTACGACTGGACGGTTTGGGAGATTACAAGGATCTGGATCAGGACGGTATCATTTACATTGGAGATCTGGATTCCGGAGACTATTATATTGAGCTCCTTCCCATTGAGGGATATAAGGTTCCGGTCAGTGAGACAAGAGTTCACGTCAAGGATAAAGTGGAGTTTCTGGCCATTGACGATATTTCCCTGTTGATCAAGACGGAGGATGAAGTGGATGCAGAAGCCGAGGACAGCGCCGTGGCAGGTGCTCTGGCAGATGCGGACAAGACAGAGATCCAGAAGCTGCAGACCACGTCCGGTAACGCAAAGGTCGGTATCGATGTCTCCAAATGGAACAAGGAGATCGACTGGGATAAGGTGGAAAACGCAGGAGTGCAGTTTGCCATTATCCGTGCCGGATACCGCGGTTCGGTAACCGGAAGCCTGGTGGAAGATCCCATGTTCGTGACGAACATGAAGGGTGCACAGGCCGCAGGAATTCCGGTGGGCGTATACTTTTTCACCCAGGCTGTGGATGAGAAGGAAGCTGTGGAAGAGGCTTCCGCGGTGATCGAACTGATCCGGGATTACCGGCTGAACTATCCGGTATTTATCGATACCGAAGGTGCGGGCGGTAACGGCCGTGCGGACAGTCTGGATGCGGAGACCAGAACACTGGTATGTGAAGCGTTCTGCAGGACCATAGAAAATGCCGGATACACGGCGGGTGTCTATGCCAGCCGTAACTGGTACAACAATAATCTGCAGACAGCAAGACTGGAAAACTATCATATCTGGCTGGCAGAGTATCGCAGTGTTCCGTTATATCAGGGATATTATAAGACCTGGCAGTATACCTCCAAGGGAAAAGTGGACGGCATCGAAGGTCGTGTGGACATGAATATCACCTACGAATAGTCAATAAAAATAGAGAGTGAGGACGAAATAAATGGGTAAAATAACAGTAGAAACCTGTGAAATTGAAGGATTAAAGATCATTACTCCTACGGTATTCGGAGATGCCAGAGGATATTTTATGGAGACTTACAATTATAACGATTTCAAGGCTGCGGGAATTCCTGAGGTGTTCGTACAGGACAATCAGTCCGCTTCCAAGAAGGGTGTATTGCGTGGACTGCATTTCCAGAAACATTTTCCTCAGGACAAGCTGGTGCGCGTGATCCGCGGAGAAGTCTATGACGTGGCAGTGGATCTGCGGGAAGGTTCCAGGACTTTCGGCCAGTGGTACGGAGTGCTTTTGTCTGAAGAGAACAAGAAGCAGTTCTTTATCCCGAAGAATTTTGCACATGGTTTTCTGGTACTGTCGGATTATGCGGAATTCTGCTATAAATGTACGGATTTTTATCATCCCGATGATGAGGGCGGTATTGCTTACAATACACCGGATATCGGTGTAAAATGGCCGATTCCAGAAGGCATGGAACTGACGCTTTCCGAGAAGGATACCAAGTGGGGCACATTGGAACAGTACGTGAAGGAAAAAGAGAATGAAGGTAAGTAAAAAAGCGGGCATTGCCCTGTTTGTGACAACGGCAGTGATCATGGCAGTACTTATTGTATTCCATAAGAATCTGGGACCTGCGGCGGATCCGGGTCAGGAACTGGCCAAGAAGATCATTTCCTGTGTGGTGATCGCGGCGGCATGCTTTGCTTTTATTCACTGGTATGATAAATTCACCGGACTGCCGGTGGAGCTGTTCCAGAACCGGCATCTGATCTGGAAACTGGCCAAAAATGATTTCAAAAAAAGATATGCGGGATCTTATCTGGGTGCGGTATGGGCTATGGCACAGCCGGTGGTCACGGTGGCTATGTATTACATTGTTTTTGATAAGATCATGGGTAATACGAGTACTCCCCTGCGGGAGGGTGTGGAAGTACCCTTTGTATTGTTCCTGACGGCTGGGCTTGTACCCTGGTTCTATTTTAGTGAGGCATTAAACAATGGAACCAATGCGCTGCTGGAATATAACTATCTGGTGAAAAAAGTAGTATTTAAGATCAGTATCCTGCCTATCATCAAGATTATTGCAGCCACCTTTATTCATGTATTTTTTGTGTGTCTGCTGTTGATTGTGGCAGCAATTTATGGGTATTATCCTACCATATATACGATACAGATCGTATACTATAGCTTCTGCCTGTTCATTTTTGTACTGGCACTCAGCTATACGACTTGTGCAGTAGTAGTATTTTTCCGGGATCTGTCTCAGATCATCAGTATCGGATTGCAGATCGGCATGTGGGCCACTCCTATTTTGTGGAATCTGGATTCCCTGTCCGGCAATTGGATCACGATTCTGAAGCTGAATCCGCTGGTGTATATTGTAAACGGTTATCGAAGTGCTATTTATGAGAAGGAATGGTTTTTCCAGGATTTCTTTTCCACCATGTATTTCTGGATCGTAACGGTAGTACTGTTCGGGTTGGGAGCCGTTATTTTCAAACGATTGAAGGTACATTTCGCAGACGTGCTATAATACGAATGATTGTTACGATTTCGAGAGTTCGAAGAACGGAGAAATCGTATTATAAAAAACAGAGCATAGCAAAACTTTTATAGATGAAGAACCTTGTGGGGAGGAGCTGCATTACAAAACTGTTGTGGGGAAAACAGAAAGGGTGAAAGTAATTGAAGGGTGCTCGTGAAAAATTTAGAAAATTTTGGTTATGGAAGCCGGGAAAGATCCTGCTGGCCGTGGGATGCTGCGGACTGCTGCTGTTGACGCTGATTCCATTGTTTCGTCTGACAGTCTATGCGGTTCCGTATTATGATGATTACAATTTCGGAAGATTTGCCAGAGCTGCCATGGAGCAGGAACAGTCAAAATGGGCTGCCATCTCCGGTGCACTGGATTGCTCCAGAACGCAGTGGTATGCGTGGCAGGGAACCTATTCTTCTATTTTCTTTATGGCATTGATGCCGGCAATCTGGGGAGAACAGTATTATTTCCTCGGTCCAGTGTTCATCCTGCTGCTATTGCTGGCGGGTACCATGATATTTACCCATGTGATCCTGCGGAAAGTACTGGGCATGGAAAAGTGGACCGGCCTGGCAGCACAGGCAGTGATCACAGCGGCAGTCTTTATGTTTATTTATTCCGCACAGAGTGGCTTCTACTGGTATAACGGCGGAGTTCATTACGTGGGAATGCACGGCTTTGGATTGTTGATGTTGTCTGTGGCAATCTGCCTGGAGAGAGCAGAAGGAAGAACTGCTGCCGGGCTGCTATTTACGGCCTCGGTGCTGCTTTCCATGATCACGGCCGGAAGCAATTTTGTCACGGCATTGCAGGGACTTTTATCGCTGTTGACGATTCTGTTTATAAGTGTGGTAGTGGAACACCGGAAAAAGGGACTGTGGCTGTTGCCTGCTACGCTGGTATACATTATAGGATTTGGGCTGAATGTAGCGGCACCGGGCAATTCCGTGCGGGCCCGCAGCTATGTCGGCTGGGGATACAGTCCCCTGGAGTCCATCGGCAGATCTTTTCTGGAAGGAGTAAAACATCTTCCAGAGTTTACGGGATCTATTGTTCTGATGGTAATGGTGATGCTGTTACCCCTGATCTGGCAGGCACTTAAGGAGACGGAGTATCGTTTCCGGTATCCGGGAGTCGTACTTCTGTGGTCCTTCTGCCTGTATGCCACCGGTTACACCCCAAGCCTGTATTCCCTCGGACATGCCGGATTGTCCAGAACTCTGAATGCGGTGAAGATCACATATTTATTGCTGTTGTTCCTGAACGAAATATACTGGTGTGGCTGGCTGCAGCAAAGACTGCAGAAGAAGGCATCAGGCAGCACGGCAAGATGGCTGGCGAACTGGAACGGAGCCGCAGTGTGGTGGTTTTATGCGATTATGGGTCTGGAATTTATCATGATCTTTCAGGTGTCACCCAATCAGGCAGGACATTATTCGGCTTATGGGGCCTATTACTATGTGCATACCGGAGAAGCGTATAATTTCCATCAGGAATATCTGGAACGGGTGGAGAAGCTATTGGGAGATGAGGATGATGTACAGCTGCAACCTTATCACTACAAGCCCTGGTTTTTGTGCATGGGAGACCTCTCGGAGGATGAAAATAACGAGGCCAACCGTTCTCTGGCCATATGGTATGACAAAGACAGTGTAACGCTGATAAGCGAGGATTAAAATTGATGCAGGAAAAGAAAAAGCTGGCCATTGAAGTCGATAATGTCCAGAAGATCTATAAACTATATGATAAGCCCTCAGATCGGATGAAGGAGGCTTTCGGCTTCGGAAAAAAGAAGAAGCATAAGCTTCACTATGCCCTGAAGGGGGTGGACATGAAGATCTATCAGGGAGAAACGGTGGGTATTATCGGTACCAACGGTTCCGGTAAATCCACGATCCTGAAGATCATCACCGGTGTATTGAATCCCACTTCGGGAAGAGTGCTGGTAAATGGCCGTATTTCCGCTCTGCTGGAGCTGGGTGCCGGATTCAATATGGAATATAACGGCATTGAAAATGTGTATCTGAACGGGACGATGATGGGATTTTCCGAGAAGGAGATCGAGGCAAAGCTTCCGGAGATCTTAAGTTTTGCGGATATCGGAGATTACGTCTATCAGCCGGTGAAGACTTATTCCAGCGGTATGTTCGTCCGGCTGGCCTTTGCGGTGGCCATCAATATCGAGCCGGAGATCCTGATCGTGGATGAGGCTCTGAGTGTCGGTGACGTATTTTTCCAGGCAAAATGTTATCATAAATTCGAAGAATTCAAGAAGATGGGCAAGACCATTGTGTTCGTCAGTCATGATCTGAGCAGTATCAGCAAATATTGTGACCGTGTATATCTGCTGAATCAGGGAAATATCCTGGGCGAAGGCAGTCCCAAGGCTATGATCGACACCTACAAGAGGGTATTGGTGGGACAGTATGATGGCCCGGAGAGTGTGGGAGAAGAGACTGCCAGTCTGCTGGATGATGAAGACCTGCAGAGAGTAGCTGCCCAAAAAGCAGATGAGAAGGGGACCGATGCTTCCCAGGCTTCCATGGAGGCCAAGGGGCAGAATCCCAATGCCCTGGAATACGGTACGAAGCAGGCACAGATTGAGGAATTTTACATTACGGATGACAGAGGGGTTCCCACCAATGCGATCCTGAAGGGCAGTATGTTTACCATCCATATGCGGGTTCGTTTTATGGATCATATTCCGGCCCCCATTTTTGCATTTTCTGTAAAAAACGTCATCGGTGTGGAGATCACCGGTACAAATACCATGATTGAAAAGGCTTTTCTGGACAGCGTGGAGCCGGGAGAGGTGAAAAATGTGACTTTTACCCAGAAGATGAACTTACAGGGTGGTGAGTATCTGCTGTCTCTGGGAGTGACCGGCTACAATCAGGATACCTTCGAGGTATATCACAGACTGTATGATGCCTTGAATATTACGGTGGTATCGGACAAGAACACCGTAGGATATTATGATATGGATTCCGAAACAAAAGTATGGGATGCGGAGGAGAAGTAAGGAATGACAGAGACCATCGGGAAGATCACACTGAATCTGGATAAATATCCCGGCGAGGATTATTATTGCGACGGCAGTGTGGAGGACGAGATCTTAGACATTGTAAAAAAATACAGTACGGTGGAATATGACAGGATCATTGCGGAGCGAAAGAGCTGGCCGATCCTGTATCATTTGTCTGCTCTCCGGGAAAATATCGTGGATTTCCTTCCCATACAGAAAACAGAGAAAGTGCTGGAAGTGGGCAGTGGATGCGGAGCCATCACGGGTGCACTGGCAAGAAAAGCCGGGGAAGTGACCTGTGTGGATCTCTCGAAGAAGCGCAGCCTGATCAACGCCTACCGCCACAGCGAATGTGAAAATGTGACGATCCATGTGGGCAATTTCACGGATGTGGAACCGGAACTTCCCGCAGACTATGACTATATCTGTCTGATCGGTGTTTTTGAGTACGGACAGGCTTACATAGGCGGCAAGACGCCTTACGAGGATTTCCTTAAGATCCTGCAGAAGCATCTGGCACCGGACGGCAGGATCGTGATTGCCATTGAGAACAAATACGGATTGAAATATTTTGCCGGATGCAAGGAAGATCATCTGGGCAGCTGGTTTTCCGGCATTGAAAATTATCCGGAGGGCGGTGTGGTACGCACGTTTTCCCGGAAAAAGCTGGAGCGCATTTTCGATGCCTGCGGTGTGGGAGAACGCAGTTTTTATTATCCGTATCCCGATTATAAATTTATGACCACAGTCTATTCCGATGCTTATCTTCCAGGACGTGGAGAGCTGTCCAACAATCTGCGGAATTTTGACCGGGACAGAATGCTGTTGTTCGATGAGAAGAGTGCTTTTGACGGAATTGTGGAGGAAGGATTGTTTTCCGTTTTTTCCAATTCCTATATGGCGGTGATCGGAGCACCTCTGGATCTGAAATATGCCAGATATTCCAATGACCGTGCGGAAAGCTTCCGGATCCGCACCGAGATCCTGCGGGACAAGGAAGGCTGTAAGACGGTCCGAAAATATCCGCTGACAAAAGAAGCGGAAGCCCATGTGCGTCATATGCCGGAGGCTTATGAAAAATTGAAGGAACGGTATGCGGGAAGCAGTCTGGATGTCAATGTCTGCCATCTGAGAGAAGAGAACGGCATACCTTATGCGGAATTTGAGTTCGTGCCGGGCAGACCGCTGTCGGAACTGATGGACGAATGCCTGGACAGGCAGGATGTGGAGGGATTTCACAACCTGTTCGCAGAATATCTGGAGAGAGTGGGCTACGGGGAGGATGTGCCGGTGGCGGACTTTGATCTGATCTTTGCCAATATTCTGGTGGATGGTGACCACTGGACACTGATTGATTATGAATGGACTTTTGACCGTCCCATAGAGACCAGAGCTCTGGCCTTCCGGGCTGTATACTGTTATGTACTGGAAGATGAAAGACGTAATGCACTGGAACTGGATCGTATTCTGGATCGTCTGGGCATCACGGAAAACGAAGCCAGACAGTACAGAGAGCAGGAGATGGAATTTCAGAAATATGTGACCGGACAGAAATTGTCCATGGGTGAGATCCGCAATCTCTTAGGCGGCGAAATTTATAAGCCCACGGAATGGATCGGACGGTTCCGTCAGACGGAGGGAGAACTCAGGGTACAGATCTATGAGGACAAGGGACAGGGATTTTCCGAAGAAAATTCCTATTTCCCGGAGAACGTCTATGCAGAGGAAAAACAGGCGGAATTTACGGTGAATTTCGATGGAAATGTCCATTATTTACGGCTGGATCCGGCCATGTGCGCCTGCGTGTGTAAAATCCGGGAGCTTACCATGAACGGACAGCCGGTTCCTGTGCAGGACAAAAAGATCGTTACCACCAATGGAAAAATCTTAAAGTCCGCAGACGGTGCGGAGCATCCCAGCGTGGTATTTCCCACGGAGGATCCGAATCTGACGATCCGTGTGGATGCATTGGACAGAAAGGCAGAGAACATCCTGACTGTGAAAATGGAGATCGTGCAGATTCCCCTTGCTGTGGCAAGTGACATGGTGGGAGCGGTGAAAAAATTTTTCTAAGGAGACAGGAAACTTGAGCATTCGGACGTCAGTAAAGCAGATGCTTGTCAGACAACAGGATAAAAAGTATGAAGCAGAACTGGCAAAGCTGCGGGTGACCTACGCGCAATGGGCTGCGGAGCAGGAAAAAAAGATTGCGGAAACAGTGGTCACAGAGATCGGGGAAAGAGCCGGTCTTGCGGAATTCGTGATCTACAGGCAGCAGAAAGGACAGCTGGCGGAAAATGCTGTGGAGCGGATCAATGCGTATTTTGTGAAGCATCCGGAGGCAGAGATCGTCTATGGAGATGAAGATCTGCTGTCAGAGAACGGAGAGCGTGTGATCCCCTGGTTTAAGCCTTGCTGGGCTCCGGATACCTACCGGGCTTTCTTCTATGTGGGAAGCGTCGTGGCAGTGCGGAGCAGACTGTTGCAGAAACTGGGGGAGCCCGGGGCTGTGACAGAAGGAGAGAGCACCGGCAGGGAAATAGTATTTTCGAAAGCGGAAGAGATCCGTCCCCTGATGGACCGGCTGTTTCTGGCGGCCGGTGGATTTGAGAGAGGCTGTCATACCATTGGACATCTGGAAGAAGTGCTGTTTCACGGCACTTTTGGTACTGCGGGAATCGGACTGCAGGGACCGGCAGAAACCAGCCGGGAGAAAGCGGAAGATGAGCAGAACCCCTGGGAAGAGTACCGGACGGCAGCGGAATCCGCAAAACTGTCCGTGGAACTGGCGGCCAAAGCGGCAGAGGAAGCCAGAGAACTGTTCGCCAGAGAGCTTAGGGTCTCTGTGATCATTCCTTCCAAAGATAATCCTTCCGTACTGGGAAAATGTCTGCGGTCGCTGACGCAACGCCCGGAGGGCAGTGTTCCGGTGGAAATCCTGCTGATAGATAACGGAAGTAACGAGGAAAACAGGAAAAAAACAGAACAGCTGGTGGAAGAAATCCGGACAGCCGGAACACCGATCCGGTATGTATATGAGCCTGCGGAGTTCAATTTTTCCACCATGTGTAATCGTGGCGCAGAACTGGCAGATGGCAAGCTGCTGCTGTTCTTAAATGATGATATTGAATTATGTGAGAATGACTGGCTGGATAAAATGGTGTCCAGAGCCTTGCAGCCTTATGTGGGCAGTGTGGGACTGAAACTTTATTATCCGGATTCCGTGAAGATCCAGCATGACGGCATTGTCAATCTGCCGGTGGGACCGGTGCATAAGCTACAATTTATGGAGGATGACAGAAGCTACTATTTTGGACGGAACCGTTTTACACAGGATTGTGTGGCCGTGACGGGAGCCTGTCTCCTGATCCGGACAGAGGTGTTCCGGGAGGCCGGAGGATTCCGGGAAGTGTTGCGGGTAGCCTATAATGATGTGGAACTGGGCTTCCGGCTTCTGGAAATGGGATACTACAATGTGGTGTGGAACGACCGCTTTGCATATCACCATGAATCTCTCAGCCGGGGAAGCGATGAAAGTCCTGAGAAAATGCAGCGTCTGGTACAGGAGAGAGAACTGCTCTACCAGATGCATCCACAGTTCCGGGGAGAGGATCCTTTTTACCCGAAGGGGCTGAACCGGGAGGGACTGGACAGCCGTGTGGTTCCGGCATATCTGACAGATCGGAATGTTTTACAGGAGCCTTTCTGGAAAAGGGGACTTCCTGGCGGAGAGGAATTACAGAAGATCCGCAGGGATAACTGCCTGATGGCCAGAGTAGAGACAGCGGGACCGGAGCGGATCCAGGGATACAGTGTAATTCTGGGAGACGATAATGCCTGCTATGAAAAACATCTGTTGCTGATTCCCTGTGGGGAAACAGAAGAACAGGATGTGTGGTCCATGCAGTTGATGCCTGCCTACCGACAGGAACTGGAGGAAAATCTTCCGGATCAGAAAAATGTGGCATTGGGCGGCTTTTGTGTCCTCAGAGAAGGAGAACAACTGCCGGCGGGAAACTATACGATCGCTGTTCTTGTGGTGAATCGTGTCAGCAAGCTGAAACTTTGGAATACTACGGGAAAATATCTGACCGTAGAGCTTCCGGCAGCAAAAGAATAAAACAGATGCATGATCCGCTAAAATGCGGTGAAAGCATCACGGAGGAGACATATGTCAGAGAGCAACACCGAGATCAATTATAAGGAAGCCTACGAGAGAGAGCATGAAAAATGTGCGGATCTGGCGGACAAGATCGTAGTACTGGAATCGGAGAAGGAAGATCTGCAGTTCAAACTGGACCGAATCAAGAAAAATAAATTCTGGAAGGCTACAGGACCTGCCAGAAGTGTGATCCATTTTGCCCAGAGACAGAAGGAACGGCTGTCTCATTGCGGTGGTCCCAAAGATATTCTGCGGAAGATCCGTAACAAGAGTCACCAGAAGAGCCTGATGGAATCCTACGGTACCGGAAGCTTTCCCGATGCGGAGCAGAGGAAGAAAGAGGAAGAAACGGTATTCCCCTATATGCCGAAGATCAGTATTCTCGTGCCGTTGTGGAATAACAAGAGAGAGTTCCAGATACAGATGCTGGACTGCGTCATGAACCAGACCTATCAGAACTGGGAACTGTGTCTGGCGGACGGTTCCGATGCGGAACATGCTTACATCGAAGAACTCTGCAAGGAGTACGCGGCGAAATCAGATGGCCGTATTGTATATAAGCACCTGGACCATAACGGAGGTATTTCCTACAACACCAATGAGTGTTACAAGCTGGCCACCGGAGACTATATCGGGCTGTTCGATCAGGATGACATTCTGCATCCTTCCGTATTGTATGCCTATGTCAAGGAAATCAATGAACAGGGTGCGGATTATCTGTACTGTGATGAGACCACCTTCCAGGAGGACAATATTAATAAAATGCTGACCATGCATTTTAAGCCGGATTATGCACCTGATAATCTGCGGGCCAACAATTATATCTGTCATTTCAGCGTCTTTTCCAGAAAACTTCTGGAAGGCGAGGAACTGTTCCGTACGGCTTTTGACGGTGCGCAGGACCACGATATGATCCTGCGTCTGACGGACAGAGCACAAAAGATCGTACATGTGCCCAGACTGATGTATTACTGGAGAAGCCATGCGGGCAGTACCGCCGCCAGTATTGACGCAAAGCCCTATGCCATCGAGGCGGCAAAGGGTGCCGTGGCGGATCATCTGAAAAAGCATGGATTCAAACATTTTCAGATCACCAGTACCAGAGCCTGTGCCACAATTTTCCGGATCCGCTATCAGATTCTGGGAGATCCGAAGATCTCCATCGTGATCGCCAACAAGGATCACGTGGAAGATCTGAAGAGATGTATTACTTCTATTCAGAAGAACAGCACCTGGAGCAACTACGAGATCATCGTGGTGGAGAACAACAGCACCACACCGGAAATCCGGGATTACTATTCCCAGCTGCTGGGATTGTCCGGCAATGATTCCTACGCAGAAAGATGCAAGCTGCATACCGTCTGCGGTCATGACGGCGGGATTCTGCACAGCGAGGACGGCCGGATCTCTGTGGTGACCTATCATGGTGACTTTAATTATTCTGCTGTAAATAATCTGGGAGTATCCTATGCCACCGGAGATTATATCCTTTTGCTGAACAATGATACGGAAGTGATCACTGCCAACTGGATGGAAGAGATGCTGATGTATGCACAGCGGGAAGATGTGGGTGCCGTAGGTGCAAAGCTGTATTATGCGGACAAGACGATCCAGCATGCCGGTGTAGTCATCGGACTGGGGGCACATCGCACCGCAGGACATACCCATTATCGTATTCCGGTACAGAACCTCGGCTACATGGGACGCCTGTGTTATACCCAGAATGCCACGGCAGTGACCGGAGCATGTCTGTTGGTGAAAAAGAGTCTGTATGAGCAGGTGGGAGGACTGGACGAGAGCTTTGTGATCTCTCTGAATGACGTGGATTTCTGCCTGAAACTGCGCAAACTGGGACTGCTGAATGTATGGACCCCTTTTGCGGAACTGTATCATTATGAATCTATTTCCAGAGGTCTGGATGATCAGGGAGAGAAGGCGGAGCGTTACAACAAAGAATCCGAGCATTTCCGTGAAAAATGGAAGGCAGAGCTGGAAGCAGGAGACCCCTATTACAACCCGAATTTCTCTCTGGATCGCAGTGACTACGCGCTGAGAGATCCGGTTAGCGGACGTTAAATTGCTCTTTTCAGTAAAGGTAATCTATGGTAAAATAATGGCGGAGAGCGTTTACTGAAGAAAGATAAAGATAGCGATAAAACAGGAGGATAGGAAAATGAGTTATATGGACGAACTGAATTTCTGGTTGAATGATGATTATTTTGACCAGAAGACCAAGGATGAACTTCTGGCAATCCGCAACAACGAGGCAGAAGTGGAAGATCGTTTTTACAAGGAACTGGAATTCGGTACCGGCGGTTTACGTGGCGTGATCGGTGCAGGAACCAACCGCATGAACGTATATACCGTTCGTAAGGCAACTCAGGGTCTTGCTAATTATATCATTAAGCGCGGCACCCAGAGCAAGGGTGTGGCTATCGCATTTGACTCCCGCCGCATGTCTCCCGAGTTTTCCGATGAGGCAGCAAGATGTCTGGCAGCCAATGGCATCAAGGCATACATTTTTGAATCTTTAAGGCCTACCCCGGAACTGTCCTTTGCCCTTCGTACGCTGGGATGTACCGCAGGTATCGTAGTGACCGCAAGCCACAACCCTCCTGAGTACAACGGCTACAAAGTATACTGGGAGGACGGCGCACAGGTAACCGCTCCTATCGATAAGGACATCATCACCGAAGTACAGGCCATCAAGGATTATCATACCGTGAAGACCATGAGCAGAGAAGATGCGGAAAAAGCAGGCCTCTATCAGGTGATCGGTAAAGAGATCGATGACAAGTACATGGCTGAGCTGAAGAAGCAGATCATTCATCCCGATGTTATTCAGGAAATGGCTGATGACATCAAGATCGTATATACTCCGTTATGCGGTACCGGTAACAAGCCGGTAAGACGTATCCTGTCCGAGCTGGGATTTAAGCACGTCTATGTAGTTCCCGAACAGGAGAATCCGGATCCAAACTTCACCACACTGGATTACCCGAACCCTGAGGATCCCAAGGCATTTACATACGCACTGCGTCTGGCCAAGGAGAAGGATGCGGACATCGTTCTGGCAACCGATCCCGATGCAGACCGTCTGGGTGTGTATGCCAAGGATACCAAGACCGGCGAGTATGTGGCATTTACCGGTAACATGTCCGGTATGCTGATCGCAGAATATATCCTGAGAGAGAAGACTGCTACCGGCGCTATGCCCGAGAATCCCGCACTGGTAACCACCATCGTTACCACCAATATGACCAAGCCCATCACCGAAGCTTATGGTGTAAAGTTGATCGAAGTACTGACCGGCTTCAAGTTCATCGGTGAGCAGATCAAGTTCTTCGAGCAGACCGGCAGCAACAATTATGTATTCGGTCTGGAAGAGAGCTACGGCTGTCTGGCAGGCACCCATGCAAGAGATAAGGATGCGATTGTTGCAGTAATGTGTCTGTGTGAAGTGGCGGCTTACTGCAAGAAGCACAACATGACTCTGTGGGATATGATGGTATCCATGTATGAGAAATACGGTTACTTCAAGGAGACCCAGTACACCATTACCATGAAGGGTATCGACGGTGCAAGACAGATCGCCGAGATCATGGATAAGCTTCGTAAGAATCCGCCCAAGGCATTCGGTGACCTGAAAGTGGAGAAATTCCGTGACTATCTGAACGATGTAGTCATCGACATGGAGAGCGGCGAGAAGACCACTACCGGACTTCCCAAGTCTAATGTCCTGTATTTTGAGCTTCCCGACAATGCATGGTGCTGCGCCCGTCCTTCCGGAACCGAGCCCAAGATCAAGTTCTACATGGGTGTTAAAGGTAACAGCATAGAGGATGCACAGGCCAAGGTAGAGAAGCTGACCGAGGATGTAAAGGCTGTACTGTAACCACCATGAGCAAATAGCATGATGTCGGGGTCAAAAGCCCCCGACTTTGATGCCTACGGATTGTTCCGTGCTACGCACTCCCACAATTCTACCCAATATTCGCATATCGTGGGATTATCATCCCACTTTTATGCTCATATCGGGGCGGGTCCTAAGGTCTTTCACCCACCTATGAGCAAGCTCATGTGGGCTTAGACCTTTTGACCCTGGCATCATAGCATGCAAGTATGTTATTCAGGAAAGCTCTGGAAGAGCGATTTTGCGAATTGGGTTCTGAATAGTTAATGTTATTTTTAAGAGCGAATCGCCCGGGAAGGGCGATTTGCTCTTTTATAAAAGTGGAGGTATCCGTGGCAAAGCTGAACATAGCAAACCTTAAGAAAACTCTATATTATTTGCAACGCAACGGCCTGAGGGAAACCTGGATCTCTGTAAGGGAACGCCTGACAGAGACAGACCGCTATTTTTATGTGCCCTGTCCGGAAGAGGAACTGGAAAGGCAAAGTTGCAGAAAATGGGATAATCCGGTTACACTCAGCATTGTGGTGCCGTTGTACCGTACCCCGGAAATCTATCTGAACAGAATGATAACAAGCGTTATGCAACAGAGCTATCCTCACTGGGAACTGATTCTGGCGGATGCCACAGAGGATCACAGTGTGGAGGAGACGTTGACAAATCAGGGATTCCTGACAGAACGGCTCCTGGAAAATGCGGAAACTATTGCAGCGGATGCAAGGATCCACTATATACACCTTACGGAAAATGCCGGAATTGCGGCGAATACCAATCAGGCATTACCCTATGCAAGGGGAGAATATATCGGCCTGCTGGATCATGATGATGTATTGACACCGGATGCTCTGTATGAGATGGCAGATGCTATTACCAAAGCAAATGACAGAGGTGTCAGAGTTGCATTCGCTTATTCGGATGAAGACAAATGCAACGGGGATGAGACAAAATATTACGATCCCAACCATAAAGAAGACTTTAATTACGATTTAATACTGAGTAATAACTATATCTGCCATTTTCTGGTGATGGATGCAGATCTGATGAAGAAACTGGCATTCCGGCCAGAATGCGACGGTGCCCAGGACTATGATCTGGTGCTGCGGGCAGTGTCAGAGGTGCTGGCTGAAGATGGCCGCTCCGGGGAGGAGAGAATTCTTCATATTCCCAGAGTGCTGTATCACTGGAGATGCCATGAAGCATCTACAGCAGCCAATCCCCACAGCAAGAAATATGCTTACGAAGCGGGGCTGCGTGCACTGCAGGATCATGCGGCAGAACGTGGGATCCCGGCAAAGGCAGAGGAGACCAGACATGTAGGATTTTATCGGTTACAATATACAGAGGTATTACAGGAGAGACCGGATGTGGCTGCCGTAGGTGGCAGAGTGCTGTCCGGGAAAAACCGCGGCAGGATCGCCGGCGGCAGAATGACTGCGGACGGAAAGGTGTTCTACGAGGGACTGCCGAAGGACTTTGGCGGTTATCTTCACCGGGCGGAGCTGTCCCAGGATGCAGAAGCGTTAGACCTTCGCTGCATCAGGATCCGGTCAGCTGACAGGGAATTGTTTGAAAAAATCGTGGGAGTGCCTTATACGGAAGTAGTAAGAGGTCCGGAACAACAGCCGGTATTTGACAGCTCCACACTGCCTGCCGGGGCAGATATCCGGCTTTTAAGTCTGCAATTATCGGAAGCATTACGAAAACGGGGAAGACTGCTGTATCTGCCGGAGTATCCGGAGAAATGGGAGAGACTATGAAGGAAGTAACCGTCGTTATACCCAATTACAACGGAATGAAATATTTACCGGAATGCATGGCTTCCCTGTGTCAGGGACAGGAAAATGCACCGGAATATGAAGTGCTGATCATAGACAATGGTTCTGCTGACGGGAGCGTGGAATATCTGGACAGCGAATGGTGTCGCAAAAAAGAGGCACCGGCAGAAGAGGGGGGAAAACCGCAGGTGCGTCTGATTGCCCTGCCGGAGAACACCGGCTTCTGTCATGCGGTGAATCTGGGAATCCGGGAGGCACGAAGCTCCTATGTGATCCTGTTGAACAACGATACCAGAGTAGAAGCTGGATTTGTGAAAGGACTGTATGATGCCATTCGGAAGGATGAAAAGATCTTTTCCGTCAGCGCCAAAATGCTTATGTGGGATAAACCAGAGCTGCTGGATGATGCGGGAGACCGCTACTGCGTTCTGGGATGGGCATATTCCCGGGGAAAAGGCCGGCCTGCTGTGGATTATGACAAGAATGTCAGCATATTCTCAGCCTGTGGCGGAGCGGCAATTTACAGACGTCAGGTATTTGAGGAGATCGGCTATTTTGACGAAGCGCATTTTGCTTATCTGGAAGATCTGGATATCGGTTACCGTGCCCGGATCTACGGCTATGAGAACCGGTACGAGCCGACGGCATCCGTTCTGCATTACGGCAGTGCTTCTACGGGATCCCGCTACAATTCCCGGAAAACGGAACTTTCTTCTTCCAATAATATCTATGTCATCGGCAAAAATATGCCGCTACTACAGTGGATCCTGAATCTGCCGTTCTTTTTGCTTGGATTTGGCATAAAATTTCTGTTTTTTTGTAAGAAGAGAATGGGAAAACTATATTTAAAGGGATTGGCCGAAGGGTGGAAACGTACCGTGGGTCCTGTGGGAAAGCAGGCAAAGGTGCACTTTCAATGGAGCCATCTATGGAATTATGTGAAGATTCAGTGGCAATTATACCTGAATGTTTTTCGAATTCTTATGAAATCTTAAGAAATTGCTTCATAAATTCTTAAGTTGAGAAAAAACCACCGTTATTGTAGAATGAAATCGTTGAAAAGAAGCTTTTCGGACTTAAAGATTGGGTGACCCGTATGATAAAAGACAACCAGAAAGTCTTTAACAGGCTTCTTGTGATAATAGATGCGCTGATCACGGCAGCATCTTTTGTCCTTGCCTATTATATCAAATTTTATATCTTAAATGACGGTCCGGGGATCGGTGTCCTGCCGGTGCAGGATTATTATATGCTGCTTCCATTTATTGTACCCGGTTATATGTTCCTGTATTACCGGTGCAGTGTGTATTCCCCGAAGCGTACGGTTCGCCGTAGACATGAGATATACAGTATCCTGCAGGCGAATACCATTGGCCTGGCGGCTTTGATCATTATTTTGTATATGATCATCCGTGAGATCAATTTTTCACGATCCGTCATGGCAATTTTTTATGTCCTGAATGTTTTTCTGACTTCCGTATTCCGTATCATCATGCGCAAGGCATTGCGTTCCATACGGAAAAAAGGATACAATCTGAAGCATATTTTGCTGGTAGGTTATTCCCGGGCGGCGGAGGAATATATTGACAGAATCCTCAGCAATCCCCAATGGGGATATGTAGTGTGTGGTATTCTGGATGAGCACATCCCGGGCGGCACGACCTATAAGGGAGTGAAAGTACTGGGAACGCTTGGTAATCTGGAATACATCCTTCCGGAGAACAAGCTGGATGAAATCGCAATCACACTTTCCCTGAAGGATTATGATTATCTGGAAGGTGTGGTGGATATCTGTGAGAAATCCGGGGTGCACACCAAATTCATTCCGGATTACAGCAGTCTGATCCCCAGCAGACCCTATACGGAGGATCTGATGGGATTACCGGTGATCAATATCCGGTATGTACCGCTGACGAACACAGGCAATATGGTGATCAAGCGGGCAATGGATATCGTTGGTTCCATTTTCGGTATCATTATTACCTCACCGATCATGCTCATATCAGCAATTCTGGTAAAGCTGTCCAGCCCGGGACCGGTGATCTTTAAGCAGGAACGGGTAGGACTTCATAATAAGCCGTTTTATATGTACAAATTCCGCAGCATGGCAATGCAGACGGCGGCGGAAGAGAAAAAGGGATGGACGGTACGCAATGACCCCAGAGTCACCGGTATCGGTAAGGTTCTCAGACGTACCAGTATCGATGAACTTCCCCAGCTGTTCAATATCTTAAAAGGAGATATGAGTCTGGTCGGTCCCAGACCGGAAAGACCGCAGTTTGTGGAAAAGTTCAAGGAAGAGATTCCCCGTTACATGGTAAAACATCAGGTACGGCCGGGACTGACCGGATGGGCACAGGTGAATGGCTTGCGCGGTGATTCCTCCATCAAGAAGAGAATCGAATATGATATTTACTATATTGAGAACTGGACCATTGGATTTGATATCAAGATCATTCTTATGACGTTCTTTACAGGATTTATCAATAAAAATGCTTATTAGTACAAGGAGAAGACAAGATGGCAACAAATTCTAACAACAATGGCGGCAATGGTCAGAGACCTGCCGGAAGCGGAAGAAAACCTTCCGGAAGCGCACAGAGACCTACAGGACAGAGACCCGCCGGAAGCGGTCAGAGACCTGCCGGCAGTGGACAGAGAACCGGAGCTGCGAACGGACAGAAGAGAATGTCTGCCAAACAGCGTGCAGCCAAGAAGAGAAAAAAGGTTATCATCTTTGGCATAGAGATCGTAGTGATCCTGTTCATGGTAGCATTATTGTATCTGGTAATGACTCATACCAGCAATGAGGGCCCCAAGGTAACCGTTCTGGAGACAGAAGAACTTCAGATTCCCGAAGAGGTGCAGCAGGATGAAACTATGAAGGGCTATATGAACATTGCCCTGTTCGGTGTGGACGCCACCAAGGAAAGCCTGTTGTACAAGGGCAGCCGAAGCGATAGTATCATGATCGCCAGCATCAACATGGATACCGGTGATATCAAACTGGTCAGCGTATATCGTGATACGTACCTGAATACCGGTACGGATTCCTACCAGAAATGCAATGCCGCTTATTCCTATGGCGGAGCAGAGCAGGCGGTTAAGATGCTGAACATGAATCTGGATATGGATATTACGAACTTTGTGACCGTAGGCTATAAAGGACTGAGCGAAGTGATCGACGGTCTGGGCGGTATCTATATTGATGTGGACTCTGAGGAGATCAAGCATATCAACAACTATCAGATCGGTATTGCAGAAGTTTTGAAATGCGATTATACACCGGTAACTGAGACCGGTATGCAGCTGTTGAATGGTCTGCAGGCTACTGCTTACTGCCGTATCCGTTATACCGCTGGTAACGACTTTAAGCGTGCTGCCCGTCAGCGTGAAGTCATTCAGGCAATCGAAGATCAGGCAAAGAAAGCAGATTATGCAACATTGTCCAAGGTATTCAACAGTGCCATCGACGACATTTACACCAGTCTGGATTCCAAGGACATCCTGGATCTGCTGGGCAATATTTCAAATTATCGCATAGTGGACGAAGGAGGTTTCCCCGAAGAGACTATGCGTGACACCGGCAATATCGGTGCAAAGGGAAGCTGTGTTATTCCGGTAAATCTCGAAAGCAATGTAGTATGGCTGCATCAGTTCCTGTTTGATGATGCCAACTATTCCGTAACCAGCAACGTGAAGGAATACAGCAATAAGATTGAATCTGACACATCACCTTATCTGAATAAGTAAGAAACAGTGTATAGAGTAAAGCAACAGGAATACAAGGGAGTCTTCCGGAATCTGCCGGGGCTCCCTTGTGCATTACCCAGAAGGTTATAATCCTCTTGGACAGTAGGAAAAGGCTTGTGCCGCAATAAGAGTTAAAGTATAATGAACCAGAGATTGGAAAAGTGAGGAGCGCTCTGACATGGAGATAGATGTGATCATTCCCCTGTATAAGCCGGGAAAAGAATTATTTACATTATTGGATAAACTGGGCAGTCAGAGCGTACCGGTACATCAGGTGATTCTTCTGAATACGGAAGAAAAATATTTTGAACAGCTGATCTACGGAATCAGATTTCTGGAAACCTATCAGAATATCAAGGTATACCATGTATCCAAAAAAGAGTTCGATCATGGCGGTACGAGACGGATGGGAGTAAAAAAGTCTTCCGCGGATGTCTTCGTGATGATGACACAGGATGCCATGCCGAAAGATGACAGGCTGATCGAAAAACTGGTGGAACCCCTGCAGGGGGAAGTGGCGGTGGCCTATGCGAGACAGCTGCCCAGAGAGGATTCTACACCGGTGGAGAGCTATACCAGAGAATTTAACTATCCGGCAAAGTCCCGGATCAAATCGGCAGCAGACCTGGACAGCCTGGGGATCAAGACCTTTTTCTGCTCCAATGTCTGTGCGGCCTATCGCCGGGAGATCTATGAGGAACTGGGCGGGTTCGTCAGACATACGATATTTAATGAAGATATGATCTATGCGGCAAAGGCGGTGGAAGCAGGATACTCTGTGGCTTATGCGGCGGATGCGCAGGTGGTGCATTCTCATAATTATACCAACGGGCAGCAGTTCCACAGAAACTTTGACCTGGGAGTATCGCAGGCAGAGCATCCCGAGATTTTTGCAGCATATCCTTCGGAGTCCGAGGGAAAACGAATGGTGAAAGATGTGACGGTATATTTGCGCAGCAACCATATGTCTGCCGGATTGCCCCATTTTTATATGCAATGCGCCTGTAAATATGCAGGTTATTTACTGGGAAAGAACTATCGCAGGCTCCCGAAAAAATGGGTACTTGCTTTTACTTCCAACAAGGAATACTGGAAACAGAACAGAAAGGATGTATGACTATGTGTGGTATTGTAGGTTATATTGGAACAGAACAGGCAGCACCGATCATTCTGGACGGTCTGTCCAAGCTGGAATACCGTGGATATGATTCCGCAGGTATGGCGATTTTTGACGGTGAGAAGATCAACACCAGAAAGGCAGTGGGAAGACTTAAGGTTCTGGAGAACCTGACCCACGGCGGAGAGAATATGAAAGGAACCTCCGGTATCGGACATACCCGTTGGGCAACTCACGGAGCTCCCAGCGATATCAATTCCCATCCGCATATGAACAATGCGGGAACCATTGCCGTGGTACACAACGGCATTATCGAGAACTATATTCCCCTGAAGAAAAAGATGCAGGATAAGGGGTATCAGTTCGTATCCGAGACTGATACCGAGGTATTGGCACATCTGTTAGACTATTATTACAAGGGAAATCCTCTGGAAGCCATCACGAAGGTGCTTCATCGTGTGGAAGGCTCTTATGCGCTGGGAATCATGTTTGCAGATCAGCCGGATAAGATTTTTGCAGCCCGCAAGGACAGCCCGCTGATCGTAGGAAAGAGCGACAACGGCAGCTTTATCGCTTCCGATGTTCCTGCGATATTGAAATATACCAGAACCGTATATTATGTAGACAATCAGGAAGTTGTGGAATTACAGCAGGGTAGTCTGCGTTTCTTCTCCGTGGATGAGGAAGAGATCGAGAAGCAGCCGGTGACCATTGACTGGGATGCCAATGCGGCAGAAAAGGCTGGATATGAGCACTTCATGCTGAAAGAGATCTATGAGCAGCCGAAGACCATCAACGATACCATCTCTCCGAGAATCAAGGATAATGATATTGTGATCGAAGAGCTGAACATGAGTGATGAAGAGATCAAAGAGATCACGAAGATCCATATTGTGGCCTGCGGCTCCGCATATCATACCGGAGTTACCGCAAAATATGTGATCGAGGGTCTGGCAAGAATTCCGGTAGAAGTGGATGTGGCCAGTGAATTCCGTTATCGTGATCCGATTCTTCAGAAGGGTAATATGGTCATTGTCATCAGCCAGTCCGGTGAGACGGCAGATACTCTGGCAGCACTGAGAGAGTCCAGGGAAAGGGGCTTCAAGGTACTGGGCATTGTCAATGTGGTGGGAAGCTCCATTGCCAGAGAGGCAGACAGTGTTATGTATACCTGGGCAGGTCCCGAGATCGCAGTGGCTACCACCAAGGCTTACAGTGCACAGCTAACTGCACTTTACATGCTGGCTATGAAATTCGCCAGGGTACGTGGTACTATTGATCAGGAGAAGTTCGCCGGTATGCTGACAGATTTAAGATGCCTGCCGGATCAGATCGAACTGCTTCTGGGACAGAAGGAGAAGATCCAACATTTTGCCAACCGTTACGTGGGAGCAAGAGATATCTTCTTCATCGGACGCGGTATTGATTACGCGATTTCACTGGAAGGATCCTTGAAACTGAAGGAGATCTCCTATATTCATTCCGAGGCTTATGCAGCTGGAGAACTGAAGCATGGTACGATTTCTCTGATCGAAGATGGTACGCTGGTAGTGGCTTTGGCAACCCAGCCGGATCTGTTCCAGAAGACCATCAGTAATATGGTAGAAGTAAAAGCAAGAGGAGCCTTTGTTATGGCAGTCACCATTGAAGGCAACAAGGCCATTGAGAAAGCGTCGGATTATGTAATATACATCCCCGAGACCAATCCGTACTTTACCAATTCTCTGGCAATCATTCCTTTGCAGTTGTTCTCCTACTATGTGGCAGTGGGACGCGGCTGTGACGTGGATAAACCCAGAAACCTGGCAAAATCCGTTACTGTTGAGTAGAGTGTAATAACTTACCCATAGAGAGACTGCTTGCAGGCAGAACAGACTCTCTGTTTTTTCAGGATTCATAATTGCTTCAGAAAGTTATCACAATTCGGACACAATTGACGGATATACTGTGTTCATAAGGTGAGAGGAAGAAATGAAACAGGTAATGGTAAAAAGAGTTTCTCACTTGCAACAGGATAGGAGGAAGTAATATGTATGAGAATGATAATTTTTCCGGTTACGGAACCGGCAATGAAAATACAACCGGTACATTCAGTGGAGCAGATCTGAATGAGACAAGAACAGAAAACAGTTATGGCTATGAAAATCATAGTACTACCCAGAGTGCAGCAGGAAGCACGAATGGTTACACCACTTATCAGATGGGCGGAACCACAGGCAGCAACAATACGGAGCCTAAGAAAACCCAAAAACATGGCGGTTACTTCCGGAAGGCAATGGTAAGTGTCAGCCTGGGATTGTTCTTCGGACTGTTCGCAGGAATCGGTTTCTATGCAGTACAGCAGGGAACCGGGATGTTTACGACCAGCACAGATACCGCAGTGGTAGATGAGATCGCTTCTGAGGCAACGACAGAAAGTACCCAGAGTGCACAGCTGGCTACCAATGTTACTTATGTAGAGTCCGATGTATCCAATGTGGTAGAAAAAGTAATGCCTGCCATGGTATCCATCGTAAATAACTTTACCGAGACAGCCAATGTCTTCGGACAGCAGTACACACAGGAAGAAGCAGCCAGTGGTTCCGGTATCATTGTAGGTAAGACCGATGATGAACTGCTGATCGTATCCAATAATCATGTAGTAGAGAGTGCAGATACTCTGACCGTTACTTTTATCGATGGCAGTGAAGCACAGGCACAGGTCAAAGGACTGGATTCCGACATGGATCTGGCAGTGATCGCAGTATCTTTAAATGATCTGAGTGATGATACCAAGAATGCTATTACAGTAGCAACACTTGGCAGCAGTGATGATCTGAAGCTTGGTGAGCCGGTCATCGCTATCGGTAATGCCCTTGGCTATGGTCAGTCTGTTACCAACGGTATTGTAAGTGCCCTGAATCGTGAGATCACTCTGGAGAACGGCTCTACCGGTCTGGAGAACGGCTCTACCGGTACTTTCATCCAGACCAACGCAGCCATCAACCCCGGTAACTCCGGCGGTGCACTGCTGAACATGAATGGTGAGGTTATCGGTATCAACTCCAACAAGATCGGTGGTACTGCCGTAGAAGGTATGGGATATGCTATCCCGATTACTTCGGCAAGTCCTATCATTGCAGATCTGATGGAGCGTCAGACCAGAACCAAGGTAGCTGAGGATGAAGTCGGTTACATCGGCATCTCCCTGCGGGAAGTAACTTCCCAGATCTCCCAGATGTACAACATGCCGGAAGGTATCTATGTAGTATCTGTAGAGGAAGGCAGCGCTGCAGCCAATGCCGGTATCATGAAAGGTGATATCATTACCAAATTTGACGGCAGCAGTATCTCTTCCTACTCTGATCTGCAGAAAACTTTACAGTATTATGCGGCCGGTGATTCCGTAACCGTAACGGTACAGAGACCTCAGAACGGTGAATATGTATCCATCGAGCTGAATCTGACACTGGGCAGCAGACCTGCAAGCCAGAAATAAAGAAATAACAGGTAAATAAAAGGAAATGGAAAGAGACCCGGGCGAGACATATGGTTTTGCCCGGGTCTTGTAATATTTACCAAAATATGAATAGTTATAAATGGTTTAGAAAAACTTAACTTGTGCCCCGCTACTTCATTGAGTATAATAAGCGTAGGCAATGAGAAGTGTCAGACACGGGTATTATGCAATATGACTGCTTGCAGGCATTATTGCATAATGGCCGGGGATGATAGGGCGAAGCCCGGATATCGAGGGAACACGAAGTGTTGCCGAGATACACTGCGAAGATGCTTTGGAGCCGGGGATGATAGGGCGAAGCCCGGATATCGAGGGAACACGAAGTGTTGCCGAGATACACTGCGAAGATGCTTTGGAGCCGGGGATGATAGGGCGAAGCCCGGATATCGAGGGAACACGAAGTATTACCGAGATACACTGCGGAATAGTGGTAGGAAACAAAGAGGAGAATAACATGACAGATAATTATAATGATGATTATAGAGAAGTGATCCCTAAGGAGGAAAAAACAGAGACCGATGTGAGTGAAACTCAGGATAACGAAAAAAATAACGGAAACACACAGGTGGCGGATACTGCAAAAGAAAATTCCACCGAAAAAAAGTCAGAGGACAAAAAGGACAGCAGCGAATACGAAGATGTCTGCTTTATCTGCCGCAGACCGGAGAGCAAAGCCGGCAGAATGTTCAAGCTGCCCAACCATATCTGCATCTGCGATGATTGCATGCACAAGACCATGGAGACTGTGAGCCAGTTCGATTATCAGGGAATGTTGAACAATCCCAATGATTTCAACCAGTTTAACGGACAGAACGGATTCCCCAACATCAGTTTTGTGAATCTGGCGGATCTTCAGGGAGACGGCGGTATTCCCAACAAGCAGAAACTCAAGAAGAAAAAGAAGGCGGAAGGTCCCAAACCGGTATTCAATATCAAGGACATTCCGGCACCTCATAAGATCAAGGCCAGTCTGGATGAATACGTGGTAGGACAGGAAAAAGCCAAGAAGGTCATCTCCGTAGCAGTATACAACCATTACAAGAGAGTGGCCACTGACACTATGGATGAGATTGAGATCGAAAAGTCCAACATCCTCATGATCGGCCCCACCGGTTCCGGTAAGACCTATCTGGTAAAGACACTGGCAAAACTTCTGGATGTGCCTCTGGCTATTGCTGATGCCACCTCTCTGACTGAGGCCGGTTATATCGGTGATGATATCGAGAGCGTGGTATCCAAATTGCTGGCAGCGGCGGGCAATGACGTAGAAAAGGCGGAAAAAGGTATCATCTTCATCGATGAGATCGACAAGATCGCCAAGAAGAAAAACACCAACTCCCGGGATGTCAGCGGAGAGAGTGTACAGCAGGGTATGTTGAAGCTTCTGGAAGGTGCGGAAGTGGAGGTGCCGGTAGGTGCCAACAGCAAAAATGCCATGGTACCTCTGGCAACGGTGAACACCCGTAACATTCTGTTTATTTGCGGTGGTGCGTTCCCGGATCTGGACGAGATCATCAAGGAGCGCCTGACCAAGACCGCATCCATCGGTTTCAACTCGGAACTGAAGGATAAATACGATAAAGATACCGATATTTTATCCAAGGTGACTGTGGAGGATATCCGCAAGTTTGGTATGATTCCGGAATTTATCGGTCGTCTGCCGATCATTTGTACTTTACAGGGATTGTCAAAGGATATGTTGGTGAAGATCCTGAAAGAGCCGAAGAATGCGATTCTTAAGCAGTACCAGAAGCTGTTGGAGCTGGATGAGGTAAAACTGGAGTTCACAGACGATGCCCTGGATGCCATTGCCGAGAAGGCAATGAAGCGTGATACCGGTGCCAGAGCCCTGCGCTCCATCATCGAGGACTTCATGCTGGATATCATGTATGAGATCCCGAAGGATGATAACATCGGAAGGGTTACCATTACCAGAGAGTACATTGAAGGAACCGGCGGCCCCATCATCGACATCCGCAGTAATGAGATCCTGGAACCCGTGGAGAATCTGAAGCAGATTCCGGTGGAAGAGAAATAAATTGAGAGTTAGTGAAATACATTGGCAAAATCCACGAACTCCCGGAGCATGCGATACACATGTCTCGATGTAAGGTCTCCAGATGTGAATTTTCTACGAAAAGTGATGAGTGGTTCTCGTCATGACGGGGCCGCCTACAGTCGACATCCATGTCGACAATCGGCTGACGCGGACATCGTGTCCGCTTTCCCCCTGTCTTTCAGCACTTTTCTAGAAAATATCAACATCCTCCGACAAACATCTTCGACATGGCACCGCATACTCCGGGAGTTCTGCGTTTTGGAAAGCTTTCAAAAACCAGTAGCCCCGGCTGGGTATAAGAATAAGCAGTGCCGTAAGCAGACGTCGGTACCATAGCGTCCCAAGGGACGCATTGCGGTCGTATTATGACCGCTTATGTACCGCTACGCTCTGCGACAGGAGCGCATCGTACTAAAGTACGAGCGTGCCGCGTTTCTTATACCCTGCCAAGGGCTACGGGATTATTTCACTAACTCTCAATTTACAAAACATTTAAAAACAGTATTGACTTTTTCCAGGCATATGGTAATATAAACATATGAACAGTGGTTCATATGAATGAATATTAAAACTAAATGCAAATCATTAGCAACTAAACAAAAAATGCGAATGGAGAAAGAGGAGGATATTACCATGAAGAAAACTTACAAGATCGAAGTAGACTGTGCAGCTTGTGCTCTGAAGATGGAGGATGCAGCGAAGAAGGTAGAGGGTGTTACCGATGCAACCGTCAGCTTCATGACCCAGAAGATGAAGGTGGAATTTGCCGATGGCAGCGATGAGAAGGCCGTTATGGAGAACGTGGTAAAAGCCTGCAAGAGAGTAGAGGATGACTGCGAGATCTATTTATAGGATGCTCTCGGAAAAGAGGAAGCTATGACAAAGAAACAGAAAAAAGTACTGGTCCGCATCATTGTGGCGGCAGTACTGTTAATTATTTTGCATTTTGTACCTCTGGAAGGGATCTGGCTGGGACTGCTGTACCTGATTCCCTATGCGGTGATCGGCTATGATATTCTCAGAAAAGCCGTTCTGGGCATTATGCACGGTGAAGTGTTTGATGAGAATTTCCTGATGGCGGTAGCTACCGTAGGTGCCATGGGACTGGGAGAGTATTCCGAAGGCGTGGCCGTTATGCTGTTCTACCAGATCGGTGAACTGTTCCAGGCGGTAGCTGTGGGCAAGAGCCGTCAGAACATCAGCGCCCTGATGGATATCCGCCCGGATTATGCCAACATTGAGGCAGAGGACGGCAGCTTAGAGCAGGTAGATCCCGATGATGTAGAGATCGGAACCGTGATTGTGGTACGTCCCGGTGAAAAGGTTCCTATCGATGGTGTGGTAGTGGAAGGTACATCCACACTGAATACCAGTGCCCTGACCGGTGAAAGCGTCCCCAGAGAGATCACAGTGGATCAGGATGTGATCAGCGGCTGTGTGAACCTGACCGGATTACTTAAGATCCGTACCACCAAGGAATTTGGAGAATCCACCGTATCCAAGATTCTGGATCTGGTAGAGAATTCCAGTATGAAGAAGTCCAAGTCTGAGAACTTTATTACGAAGTTCGCAAGATATTATACCCCGGCAGTCTGCTACAGTGCTCTGGCACTGGCCATCCTGCCTCCTGTGATCAACCTGATCATGGGCAATCCGGCAGCCTGGAGCACGTGGATCATTCGTGCCCTGACTTTCCTGGTAATCAGCTGCCCTTGTGCACTGGTCATTTCCATTCCCCTTTCTTTCTTCGGAGGAATCGGAGCAGCAAGTGCCTGTGGTATTCTGGTGAAGGGGTCCAATTATCTGGAAGCGCTGTCTGAGACCAAATATGTGGTATTTGACAAGACCGGTACCCTGACCAAGGGTGTATTCGATGTGACGGGTATTTACCCCGGCAGGGATTTCACAGAGGATGAACTGCTTGAGTATGCTGCATATGCGGAGAGCTATTCCAACCATCCCATCAGCAAGAGCCTGAAGATTTCTTACGGCAAGGAGCTGGAGGCGTCCAACGTCAGTGATGTGGAAGAAATCAGCGGACACGGCGTTACTGCCAAAGTAAATGGCAAGCAGGTAGCGGCCGGTAATGCGAAACTGATGAAGAGCCTGAATCTGTCCTATACGGAAAATACCGGTGTCGGTACAGTGGTACATGTAGCGGTAGACGGAAAATATGCCGGATACATCCTGATCTCTGATGTGATCAAGGATGGTGCGAAGGAAGCCATTGCATCTCTGAAGAATTCCGGTGTGAAGAAATGCGTCATGCTGACCGGTGACAGCAAAACAGTTGCAGAACATGTGGCCGGTGAGTTAAAATTGGATGAGGTACACAGTGAACTGCTTCCCGCAGACAAGGTAAGCTGCGTGGAGAAGCTGTTGCAGGACAAGAGCGAGAAGGAAAAACTGGCATTCGTGGGTGACGGTATCAACGATGCACCGGTACTTTCCCGTGCGGATATCGGTATCGCCATGGGAGCCCTTGGCTCAGATGCGGCCATTGAGGCAGCGGATGTGGTTCTGATGGATGACAATCCTGCCAAGATCGCTCTGGCTATGCGGATTTCCCGGAAATGTCTGCGCATCGTTTACGAGAACATCGTATTTGCGCTGGCAGTTAAGGCCATCTGCCTGATCCTGGGTGCGCTGGGTATCGCCAACATGTGGGTTGCTATCTTCGCAGACGTAGGAGTTATGGTACTGGCTGTGCTCAATGCCATCAGATGCCTGCGCATTAAAAACAATTAACCGGATGCAGGCAAAATATGCCTGCGTCATGAGATCACCGGTATTCCGGGAGAACAGGTGGACATGCAGACTTTTTTTTCAGAAATTACAGCACTGTGCAGGAACGAACAATTTCTGCACAGTGTGATGGAAAAATATCATTATGATCCGGAAGAATACCCCAATCTGAAGAGGCTGGCAGGTGAGATGATCCCCTGCCTGGAGACAGAAGCGGGATGGCAGGACAGAGAAATCCAAGAGACTTTTCCCGGGAGGGATCAGTCTTTTTTGGCTGTAGGCATTACTCTGGGAAAAGGGATCGATGAACTGCAGGAAAAGTATTTGCAGAACGGATTTCTGACAGAGAGTTATATGATCGAAGTACTGTCCAGTGAATTATTATTAGAAAGCTACCGGGCTTATACAGAGTGGCTGGTTGTGCATCGGAATCTGCATGTTGCCAGACTGCATTTTTTAGGTGGGGAGATTTCTGAGACTTCAGAACAAAAAATAAGCAGTCTGCTGCGGCTGGCGAACCTTCCCATGCTTCTGCAGGAGCTTGCATTGCCGGTTACCTGTAATGCAGCGTATTGTATGATCCCGAAGAAAAGTGTGGTATTTTATGCGGAACTGACAAAGGATCCTTTTACCAAATGTGCCGGAATCTGTCTGGGGTGCGGCAGGAGAGACTGCCCGAACCGCATGGAGGAAAAGGAGAATTTCCCTCTGCGGTTTGCGGACATGACGGACCGTCCGCTGTCCTATGGGTATGCCAGAATTTTTTCCAAAGCGGATGTAAAATAGGCTTATAGCGTACAAATCGGCAGAAAGTATTGTCCGAAATATTAAAATTCTGATAAGATTTATCAGACGACTTGTAAGTAAGATAAGAATATGGTATGATGCAATCACTTTCAAAGAGGAAAGATATCGTGTGTACGGTGTCTTTCCTCTTTTTATGTATACAATGAGTCAAACACGGATTTGTGCCTGCACAGGAGGCTGTATTTGACGAAGATACATCATCAAGCGTTTTTTATTCGGTGATCAAGTAAAAGATTTGAGAAGAGAGGTGGCTTATGGAGGTATTTTTAGAGGTAACGGTACAGCATAAAAAATATCATGCGGGATTTATGGAAAGAATGCGACAGCAACCGGAAGTCACATCCTGCTATCAGGTAGAGGGGGAATATGATTTCCTCGTAAAAGCGGATGTGACCTCGGAAAAGGAACTGGAAAAACTGGAGCGCGGCGTGCGTAAGATTAACGGTGTCTGCAGTGTGCAGCCGGTCTATGCCCTGCAGGAGATCATATAGTCATACCCGGAGCAGGGCATTGAAGGTCTCCTCTAAATTCAGCCTGCCGTAGCCCCATTCCCGGTTGGGGTAGTTCAGACCCTGTGTACGCACGGCACCGCGTATGAAATAACTGCGGATCTCCCGGCTTTCCGCCAGCCGGTTATTGCCTTCAATGACTGACCATTGGAAAAACTGAGCCACAGCTCCGGCAGTGATAGCGGCAGCCATGCTGCTTCCCGTACGGCGTCCGTCGATGGTGGAGATATTGACTCCGGGAGCGGATAAGTCCGGACGGATCTGCCCGGTGCGCCCAAAGCCTCTGCCGGATTCTGCGTAAAAACTGTTGTTTTCCGCGTTGTAAGTAGAAACGCTCAGAACCTCCGGAGCCATCGAGGGCTCCGTCAGAGTCATGTCGGGATCCGGATTGAGAAAATATACCGGAGTAGACAGAAATTCTGTGATAGGTAGCCACATGTGAAAATTACCGTTATATAAATTACCGGAAGCAGAGACACGAAAGGTCCAGATACCGGGGGTAGGATCCTGGATGCGTACAAGGATCAGTTCTTCACCGGAATTTTCTTCCACAAGAGCAGAGTCGATAGTGACTCTGCTTTTTTCGTAGATAAAGGAATAGGTCACGCTTTGCTGCAACCCAAGGCGCAGTTCGGGAATATTTTCCCCACCGGGAGTGCGGATGCTCAGATTAAAAGCATCCGGCAGAGCGCCCCAAAGCTCCAGCCAGAAACCGATACAGCCTTCACTGACCCGGATCTCCACATCCCGGGCGGTTCCCTCCGGAGTCTGGCTGCTTAACATGCCATGATAATGGTGGGAGGCATTTCCTTCATTTCCACCACAGACGATGGCGGCGCGGCTCCTGCGGACGGCGAGGGAGGAGAGATACCGGGACAGAGCGGAGCTTCCTGCGTGATCCCCCTGATTCGTGCCCAACCCCAGACAGATGACTACCGGACGCTCGAAGAGCTGCACGAAGGATTCCGCGTATTTGATGCCCAGCATAATATCATTTTCCTGATAGGCGGGAACACCCTCGGGCACCAGATAAAAGCTGCGCAGATATTGCTTACATTCCTTGAGCTTCACCACGACGATGTCGGCACCCGGTGCAGCACCGATATAAGGATTGCCTTGTCTGACGACACTGCCGGCTGCGACTCCGGCGAGGATACTGCCGTGTCCGTTTTCGTCCCGGGAGGGAACGATGGAATAAGGATCCTCGGAGCGCAGCGCCAGGTTAATATCCTCTCTGCGGTATTCAGAACCATATTTAAACCCCTCAGGTGGTATCCCGGTCTGAACCGTCTGATCCCAGATCGCCAGGATGCGGCTGTTGCCGTTCTCGTCCAGAAACACAGGATTTCGATAATCAATACCGGTATCAATAAAACACAGGATCACGCCCCGCCCCGTGAGACTTAGGGGCGGACGCTGTACCTGAGTGATCCCACTGGCAATCAGACTTGCCAGATCAAAGGGAGCGGCACCGGGTGGCGTCTCACCGGAGGGAGATAGCTGCATGAGCCCGTAAAGCTTCGGCATATTGTGATAGGGGAAAAAATCAATCTTCGGATTGCGGATTCCCAGATTGCCCAGATACAAAATCAAAAAATCTTCTCCGATGCGTTCATAACAATTATTGTCATCTCCCAGAAATTCCGATGCGGAAAAGTCTGTGATAATGTCATAAGTGTCCTCTGACAGGATCATTTCCTTGCAGTCCATGGGCGGTGCTCCGAAGAATTCATTTTTATAATATATACAACAGGTGATCTCTCCGTGCATTTCCGCAGAACTGATCCGTGGCATAAGGGAAAAGCTGTATCACATAGAATATTGTGAATATCAGGAAAAAGAAGGTAGAAATACCGGCAGGGGATCGTACGATGTGGGAACAGTCTATTTTCACAAAAGTATGGGAATTCGGAAAAGATGGAGCGGCAATGGTGAAGAAGCATTATAAGAACGGGTTGATGCTGGGTGTTTTTTTGCTGGCAATGTTTTTCCTCGGGAGAAGCATTGGGGCCATTGCTTTCGGACTGCATCTTCAGCGGGAGATGAGCATCCGGGAGACGGCGGGGAGTGCATTGGAGAATACTCAGGCACTGCTCTCCGCGGAGAACTGGGGACTGGGATTCGGCTCGGAAGGAACGCAGCCCAGCGGTACGGCTTCCTCGGACAAATTAAAGGAATATAATGCCTATTATGTAGGAGATGCCGGGGAGAAAAAGATATATCTCACGTTTGATTGCGGATATGAAAATGGTAATACAAGCCAAATATTGGATGCATTGAAAAAACATGACGCACCGGCTACTTTTTTCGTGGTGGGACATTTTCTGGAGTCAGCACCGGAGATGGTGAAACGCATGGTGGAGGAGGGGCATACTGTAGGAAATCATACCTACCATCATTATGATATGTCAAAGATTTCAGATCCGGCAGTTTTTCAGAAAGAGATGGATGACGTGAGAACTCTTTTTCAGGAGACCACCGGCACGGAGATGGCAATGTACTACCGGCCGCCCCAGGGAAAATACAGTGAGACGAATCTGCAGATGGCAAAGGATCTGGGGTATGCCACTTTTTTCTGGAGCCTGGCTTATGTGGACTGGAACGTGGATGCCCAGCCCAGCCACGAGGAAGCTTTTTCCAAGCTGACAGGCAGGATCCACCCCGGAGCGGTGGTGCTGTTACATAATACCTCGAAGACCAATGGGGAGATTCTGGATGAACTGCTCACGAAATGGGAAGAAATGGGTTATACCTTCGGAAAATTGGAAGAACTGGCGCAGTAGGGTTTGACTTCCCCTGCCCCATACCCTATAATAGAGAACAGAAAAATATACTGGAGGACAACCATGGAAAAAGAACTGGTAGTTGTCATTGATTTTGGCGGACAGTACAATCAGCTGGTCGCCAGAAGAGTCAGAGAATGCAATGTATATTGCGAGATCTACTCTTACAAGACAGACTTGAATAAGATAAAAGCGATGAATCCCAAGGGAATCATCCTGACCGGCGGCCCTGCAAGCTGCTATGAACCCGGTGCAGCTACCTGCTCCGAGGATCTGTTTAACTTAGGAGTTCCTGTATTGGGACTCTGCTACGGCGCACAGCTGATGACCCATGTGCTGGGGGGTAAGGTAGAGCGTGCAGCCGTTCGGGAATACGGTAAGACTGAGGTGAAGGTAGACCGCAGTTCCAAGCTGTTTTCCGATGTATCCGAGAATACGATCTGCTGGATGAGCCATTTCGACTATATCTCCAAGCTGGCTCCCGGCTTCCGTGCCGTGGCTACCACAGCCAACTGCCCCGTGGCAGCAGCAGAGTGTGTAGAGCGCGGACTGTATGCAATCCAGTTCCATCCGGAAGTACTTCACACCGTGGAAGGCTCCAAGATGCTGTATAATTTCGTACGCAACATCTGTGGATGCTGCGGTGACTGGAAGATGGATTCCTTCGTGGAAGAGTCCATCAAGGCGATCCGCGAGAAAGTCGGTAATGGTAAAGTCCTCTGTGCATTGTCCGGCGGTGTGGATTCCTCCGTGGCAGCAGTACTGTTATCCAAGGCAGTCGGCGAGCAGCTGACCTGTGTCTTTGTAGATCATGGCCTGCTCCGTAAGAATGAAGGCGATGAGGTAGAAGCAGTCTTCGGTCCTAACGGCAATTACAATTTGCACTTCATCCGTGTGAATGCGCAGGAGCGTTTCTACAGCAAGCTGGCAGGTGTATCCGAGCCGGAGCATAAGAGAAAGATCATCGGCGAAGAGTTCATCCGTGTATTCGAGGAAGAGGCGAAGAAGATCGGTGCCGTAGATTTCCTGGTACAGGGAACCATCTATCCCGATGCGGTAGAGAGCGGACTGGGCGGTGAATCCGCAGTGATCAAGTCCCACCACAACGTAGGCGGCCTGCCCGACTATGTAGATTTCAAGGAGATCATCGAGCCTCTGCGCAACCTGTTCAAGGATGAGGTCCGCAAGGTAGGACTGGAGCTTGGCATTCCGGAGCATCTGGTATTCCGTCAGCCGTTCCCCGGTCCCGGACTGGGTATCCGTATCATCGGCGAAGTGACCGCTGAGAAGGTCAAGATCGTACAGGATGCAGATGCCATCTACCGCGAGGAAATCGCTAACGCAGGTCTGGACCGCGAGATCAACCAGTACTTCGCAGCCCTGACCAATATGAGATCCGTAGGCGTTATGGGTGATGAGAGAACCTATGATTACGCCATCGCACTGAGAGCCGTGAAGACGATCGACTTCATGACCGCAGAGAGCGCACAGATCCCTTATGAAGTGTTACAGAAGGTGACCAGCAGGATCATCAATGAGGTGAGCCATGTGAATCGGGTAATGTATGATATTACCAGTAAGCCGCCCGGGACGATTGAGTTTGAGTAGTAAACAGAGCTTCATAAATGGCGTAAACAAGCCATTTATGAAGCTTTTTCTTTTATTGTGATACCTATATGATACCTGTTTTGATAGTACCACAGATATTAATGAGTACTAAACAGAAGTGTCATAGGTATTATCTATTATCACATTTCTTTTTATTTTCAAAAATTATCCCAATTATATGAAGCACCAAAAACTGGTGCAAATTAGTGAAAATACACCAGTGGTGTCACTTCCGTAATTTGTGGGTTGGTTATAGAATTTATCTCACAGAAAGTTTTTAACACACAATGTGCCAGTATTGCCACAATGTTACCTGATGACTCCGACAATGTTTGTAGAGACATCTTTATAGGTTTAAGTATGGATTAATTGTACTTAAAGATAAAAAAGTCCGTCAGAGAATATGTTTTGACGAAAAAAGTCCATGAGAGAATATTTAGCAAATTCATGCTTTGAATTAGAATAAGTGATGTAATCAAGAGACAGGGATGCTGCTATGTTTGTAAAAAACCGCTATTGTACCCTTATCAGAGAAAAAGGGTCGGGTTTGTCCCTTTTAAAATTTAAGACAAGAAAATACAATAGTTGCAACGAGTTATATATAGGTAGCTGCCAATACAAGTGCTTGATACATACCGGTAATTGCCGGGGAGAGGAGGTGAATGCACTATGGAGAAGTTATATTACACAGCAAAAGAGGTTGCTGAGATGCTTGATGTATCGGTATCTCATGCATACAAAGTAATAAGAGAAGCTAACAGGGAATTATCTTCTAAAGGCTTTTATGTCAGAGCCGGCAGAGTCAGCCGTAAGTATCTTGACAGTAAAGTATATGACTTATGTGATAAGACAGCATAAGGGAAAGGAGTAGTGTATGGCAGCATACAAGGATGAGGCGAGGGGGACATGGTATGTCTCTTTCCACTACAACGATTGGACAGGTAAAAACAAAAGAAAGCTAAAGCGTGGCTTTCGGACGAGAAAGGAGGCATTGGAATATGAGCAGAAGTTTCTGCTGCAGCAGGCAACAAATCTGGATATGAGGTTTGCGGACTTTTACAAGCTGTATGAGGAAGATTTAAAGCCTAAGCTGAAGCTTAACACGTGGCGTACAAAGGAGGTTATTTTTCAGAAGAAGCTGATTCCATATTTCAAGGACAAGAAGATGAATGAAATCAGTCCTGCGAATATTATCAAATGGCAGAATGAGATGATCAAGAAGAGACAGGCAGACGGTAAGCCCTATAAGCCGACTTATCTGAAAACAATGCAGTCAGAGCTGTCAGCCATATTTAATCATGCGGTACGCTTTTACAATCTGAGAGAAAATCCTGTAAAGAAGGCTGGGACGATTGGTAAAGGCAAAGCTGATGAGATGGATTTCTGGACAAAAGAAGAATATCTCAAGTTCATAGAATGTGTAAAAGACAAGCCAATATCTTATTATGCGTTCCAGATTCTTTACTGGTGCGGAATAAGGGAAGGTGAACTGCTTGCCCTGACACCGGTAGATATTGATTTTGAGAATAAGAAACTTCATATCACAAAGTCTTATGGAAAGTTGTCAATAGTGCAGGGAGATCCAGGTGATGGAAAATCCACGCTGATACTAAATATTGCGGCAAAGCTATCAAGGGGAGAATGTATAGATGAAAATATGAATATTACTGAGCCTGTAAATGTAATATATCAGACGGCAGAAGACGGACTTGCAGATACAGTCAAGCCGAGGCTTGAAGCAGCAAATGCAGACTGCAGCAGAATATCAATCATAGATGAGTCTGATAAAGATAGCCATTGAAATACTGGAGCAGTATGCAAAAACCTTTCAAGAACGTAATCCGAATTTGTATCTGTTCAATTGTGTCATGCACCTGGATGAAGCAACACCGCATTTACATATTGATTATATTCCAGTGGCGCATGGATATAAAACAGGCATGGAAACACGCAATAGTCTTACAAAGGCATTACAACAGATGGGTTTTGCAAAGGCAGTCAGTAAAAAGGAAAATGAAACAGTTGCGTGGCAACAAAGAGAGCCAGCCTATTTGACGGATCTTTGCCGGGAGAAAGGCATTGACATAGAGGTGCTGGGAATACAGAGAGATAGCCTTACTCTGCCAGAGTATAAAGCTGCAATGTAAAGGAGTTCTTGGCTGAATATAGAGCTTCTAAAGCAGAGTACAATGATTATCAGTCGGCAGTTGCAAGGTGGAAACAGCAGACCGGAAACAAGGCAGAGTCGGATAGCTTAAAGGCGAAGTTGCAGCGGAAGCAACAGGAAGTGAAGGAACGAGAGAACAACAGACAGAGCCACTATTATAGAAAAGACAGAGGTGGCAGATAGGAGCAGATTATGGAGAAGCATATCATTGGAGAAAAAGGAATAGAGTAAACTGTTTTTAAAAAATATGATTTGAACAATTTGATTATAAATAAGACAATGATGAAATTATACTTGACAATATGGTCTAACGATATTAGACTTATATCAATAAGGGGTCTAATACTGTTAGACCAAAGGAGGTTGCTATGGTAGAATTGAAGCTTGGAAATGTTGAATCACAGTTTGCCGATATTATATGGAACCATGAACCCATTCCATCCGGCGAACTTGTTAAGATATGTGAAAAAGAGTTGGAGTGGAAAAAATCAACTACGTATACAATGCTTAAGCGTCTATGTGAACGTGGAATCTTTAAGAATGAAAATGGAATCGTATCATCACTTATGACAAAAGCTGAGTTTGGTGCCGCTCAAAGTGAGAAATTTGTGGAAGACACATTTGAGGGTTCCTTGCCAGCCTTTTTAGCAGCGTTTACTACACGTAAAAAACTAAGCAAAGCTGAAATAGATGAAATCAGGCAGATGATAGATTCCTTTGAGGAGGAGTAGGTATGGAAGGTATATTTATAAAATTGCTTAATTTAAGTATTCAGGCATCAATTCTTATAACTGTAGCTTTGTTGCTTCGCTTTATACTTAATAAATCTCCAAAGTCGATCAAATGCCTCTTATGGGCGTTGGTAGCAATAAGGCTTGTATGTCCGTTTTCTATTGAAAGCAAATTTAGTCTGGCTCCGGATGCAGAAGTTGTGAGCATGGATAACTATGTAGGAATGCCAAATGTTCTATCGAAAACGACGGGTTCTGATCGTTATGTAAAGGGATATGCGGAAAGCTATGATCATGAAGTGGCAACAGTAGAAAAGAAAAACACGGATCCTCTCCATATTTTTTCAATCATTTGGTTGGGTGGCGTTGTTATCCTGGCGGTATACGCTTTGGGAAGCTGCTTGAAGATATGGAGAAGAGTGAAACTGTCTATACGTACAACGGAAAACATATATATCTGTGACCGGATAGATTCTCCTTTTATTTTTGGAATAATCAAGCCACGTATATATTTACCTTCCCGAATGAATGAAGAACAAAAGGAAAGTGTAATAGCCCATGAGCGAGCACATTTAAAACGCTTGGATCATTTTTGGAAGCCGTTTGGTTTTGGCTTACTTTCAGTGTACTGGTTTAATCCGCTATGCTGGTTGGCATATATTCTTTTTTGCAGAGATATAGAACTGGCATGTGATGAGAAAGTGATTAAAGATATGGATGCAAAGCAGAAGAAGATTTATTCCAAAGTTCTTCTTTCGTTTAGTGAATCAGAAAAACATGTATTGGCGTGTCCGCTTGCTTTTGGTGAAGTAGGAGTAAAAGAAAGAATAAAATCTATTTTGAATTATAAAAAACCTACATTTTGGATTATTGCAGTAGCGGTCATTTCAATTTTGGTGACTTCTGTATTATTTTTAACAAACCCTCAAAATAATACATATGAAATAACATTTCATATTCCGGCAGAGTGTGAAGGGGCACTTGTTTTTGCAGATGAGGAGATATCGCCGAAAGGGAAAACTGTTTCCTTTTTAGTAGGACAGGATGTCGGAGATACCGCAATCCAACTGAAGGGTGTTGAGGTAAAGGAAGAAAATGCCTATGATGAGCCTGTGTATGCGACGCCGGGAATGCCTGCCAAAATGGAGGTTGAGAAAGGAGCATGGTTTCAAGTAGGTATTTATGCAAGTAATGATACAGCAGAAGAAAAAACAGTTCATGTGACTGTAAAAGATGTGGAGGTTCGAATTGCAGCAGATAAGGACACTACTGCGGAAATTGCGCCTTTGCAGGATATAATAGAGGTAAGTGTACCGACCATCGATTTGTCAGCTACTACCGGAGCAGATGGAAGTACTATGTATTATGCAGATGAAAGTATGTTCATCTTTGGCGGTTACTATGGTTTGTTTGTATATGATGTAACAAAAAGCCAAATCATTCGAAGTGTTGATTTGGCTCCTATAGGGTGCAATGATACACAAGGTGATAATGCATGTGAAATAGTTGCCACAGAAGATGGCTCAAAGGTTTTATTAAGTCCGGTATCTAGTAATATGATGTATGTTTATTCTGTGGCGGATAATCAGATGTGGAGGGAACCGTACAATTTGGATGGTTATGACTTATATAGGGATAAGTATTCAGATCAAGTTGTTTTTGACGGAAAGCGTGCTCCATATGAAAAAGATGGTGATATCAAGTTTTATTGTCTGGTAAACGATACAACAATTGGGGAACTGGGATATGCGATGGATATTCAGTCGTCATACCATACAATATTTGAAGAAACAAATTCGATTTACCATAATGTTTTATCAGAAGTTGTTAGCAGAGTCGGTTTGGAAAATGCATATTCCTGGAATAATACTGTGGAATTTAAGGAGGATGCGGATGTATTAATAAAAATGGCAAACGATGATACTGATGAATATGAAGTCTATGGCATTATGAGCGCAGAATATGGCGCTTTTGGTTTACTCCTGAATGATAAAAAAGAAGGAGAGGATCATTGGAACTTTGCATATGTTCCCTGGTTTTATTCAGGTGCACCGGATGGACAGCCTGTTTTAGAACCGACATCGGATGGAAAGTTTTTATTTACCTATGTTTATGCATATGATGATGCACCTCTATGGCGGGAGTGCATCCTTGATTGTGGCTACGATACAGGGTATATGGAATTGAAGACTATCATGGAATTCACACAATCAAATGAAACACCATCAAGGGCATATGTAGAAACATTGCAGGAGAAAATTTCGGCAGATATGGTTGCCGGGAAATTACCATTTGTAGTTACCTCCGTCATTAGGGAAAATCCACTGAGATTGGAGGTGGAACTGACCGAGATGACAGACGAGAATATAAAGATCATTCGATCCTATGAAACAAATGGCAGTGCCATAACATTTGCACAAAGCAGTGGTATTGTAGACGATTTGCAACATAATAATACAGATTCACAAAGTCGAATGGCTCCGGGAATTTCAAAAGAAGATGAAAATCTGGGTGTGGTGTATGAAGAAGTTGACGGAGGATATGTTGTCGATGGTGATATGTTTTTTGAGTATTACATTGTCTTGACAGGAAAGGATCCCAACGCAGCGCATGGTACACAATTTATAGTGCTTACGAATGATCAGCATATTACATATGAGCAGGTTTCCAAGAGTTTCTTAAGCAGTAATAGTGCAGATAGTTTGTCAGGGACAATAGTTATTGGAATGAAAACGATTGATTGACATAAAGAATCAGTTTCTGGTGTGTCTGCTTGATTTCTTGTTAGAGAGAGTTGCTTTATTTGACAAACTTGGTATAATAAGTCATGGCAACACTTTGGCAACAGAAAATCAGTAAGCCAAAATAAAATTTGTAAATAAAGTAAAATACCGGCAGATTTTGAATAAAACTTAAACAAAACAATTTAAGTTAAATAAACAACTTGCCGAGTTTGAGTGATGTGAATCTCCCAAGGCAACGCCTTTTATCCTCAAGGGGCAAAAATCTTTAGCCTAGGGAATGAATAAAATAACGAGAAAATAAAGACCTTGTAGAGCGGAAAAACCGTTCTATGGGGTCTTTTTCTTTTACTTAAAACCATGGAGAAAGCCTTGAAAATAGAGGAATATTGAGAGATAAGAGAGAAGAAAGAGAGAGTAAGCCAAGACCTTGAAGGAAGTCCTAAAATGCCTTGAAAGAGAAAATAGGTGAGGATAAAGGATTTTGCCTTTTGAGGATAAAGAGGGTTGCCTGAATATATGGAGATTTCGTTTTTGGCAAAATCCGTTTTTGGGGATGCCCTAAAATCAAGTCTTCCAAGGATTCACGTTTTTGGCGTTTTGCCAAAAATCGCAAATTTGGCATTTTGTCAAAAATAGAAGCCCATTTTTGGCATTTTCCTACTCTTGTATTCCTTGGAAAGAAAGGTGGCATTTTATGAGGAAAAAGAATTACAAAGGAGCAAAATGTACAAAGAGGTATGTGAATAAGTGTGATGATGTTTGCAAAACTTATGATGCAATTCAATATGTCTATGCAAATCTATTGTCGGAAACAGAAGAAGTAAAGTCGTTCCAAGTTAATGTATTGTTGCAGGGGTTGGAAGAAGGGGCATATACATCTGATTTTGTTATTACCAAAGCCGATGGAAACCTTATGGTGAGGGAATGTGTGAGCAGAAAGCATCTTACAAAACCAATGACAACAAAGCTTTTGGATGTAAGCAGAAACTATTGGAAGTCCCATGGTGTAAGTGATTGGGGTATTGTGATAGAAGAAGGGGGGAGGCATATGAACAAAGCAGATATGAGAAAAGGAATGCTTCTAAAAGGAAAAGTTGGAGCAGAAGAAAAAATATATCGGGTGTTGGACTTGAAAGAAAAAGTGCTTGTGCTTGATTATGTAAAAAAGACTATGCCGGTATGGAAAACATATGAGGAATTATCTGATTGTGTGGAAAAAGAGGAAGAAACCAGGGCAGAAGCAATAGACATAATAGATGTCATGGAGGGGGAGAGCAGAAAAACAGCATATCAGAGATATAACATGATTTCAGGTATTCTTCCTTTTCTTTCAGAGGAGAGCATGAGAATAGAAGCAATCAAAAGAGTATAAGAAAGATATGGCATTTCCAAACAGACGGTCAGAAATTATTTATGTGAGTATCTAGCAACAATGGATGTCAGAAGTCTTGCACCAGGGTATAAAAAAGCAGAGAAGAAGCTTAGTGCGGATGAAAAGAATATGAGAAAGTCCCTGAACAAATGGTATTACACAACCAAGAAAAGAACATTGAAGAATTGCTACATTCTTATGTTGCAGCATTTTTATTGCAATGCAGATGGAACATTGAAAGAGCAATATCCATCATACTATCAGTTGTAGGATACGGGGCGTATTAGAATATGCCACATTTCTAAAGCAAGGGATAGAGATAATAAAGTCTGGGGAGAAGTTGTAGCAATTTATTTGTTACCGGAGATATGGGGAAGTGGGCAAGGAAGTGAATTGCTTCGATATGCGTTAGGAAAATTGAAAAAGAATGGTTTTAGAAATATTTGTTTGTGGGTAATGAAGGGCAACATAAGAGCTAGAAAATTCTATGAGAAAAATGGGTTTCAAATAAGTGGAAAAGAACGTGAAATCGAGATTGCTGAGTGTAGAGTAAGCGAGGTTGAATATATTTATTATGGTTAAAATACATAGAATCGCAAGTGGTAATGTGAATTGTTATATAGTAGCGGATAATGACAAGGCTATATTGATTGATACTGGTAGGAAGAAGTATTGTGAGAAGATTTTAGAAAGGTGCAAGAAGTTTCATGTAAGCTTAATTGTACTCACACACGGACATATGGATCATTGTCAGAATGCTACTTATCTTGCTGAGGCTTTGCATATTTCAATAGCTATAAATAAAAATGATATGGATCTGATACCGGATAATAGAAAACAATCTTTTATTAGCAAAAACATTTTTGGGTAAAATTGTTTAATCTGTATCTCTAAGTAGTTTTGAAATGGATAGCTTAGAAGTGTTTGATCCAATAATTTATTTGAAAAATGGCGATGATTTGAGTGAATATGGTATAGCTGCAAAGGTTGTAGAATTACCGGGACATACGAAAGGATCTATTGGAGTAGAGATAGAGGATAACTTGTTTGTCGGAGATGCGTTGATGAATATGTTTTATCCAACAGTATCTATGCTTTATGTAGATGAACAGGAAATTTTATTAAGTGCTAAATATATTAGTGAATTGGGTGAGAAAACAATTTATTTTGGTCATGGAAAATCAAAACGAAATCAGGAATGGGTAAATAATACAACGTTCTGGCAAAGGT